>Ga0310696_10001063_pt1 | contig 40400 bp, 77 predicted proteins | sample AusTroGonzalo_MG_4_FD_203885 | JGI IMG/M metagenome (GOLD analysis project Ga0310696, IMG submission 203885) | Bovine rumen microbial communities from tropical cattle in Woodstock, Queensland, Australia - Gonzalo_02 (v2) (version 2) | ecosystem: Host-associated > Mammals > Digestive system >... | reverse complement strand
CTTACTGCAATCGTAAACGGCGGTTTCAAGCCTGAGTTCGTGGAGTTCGCAAAGGGCAGAATCGCCGCCCTTGACAAGAAGAATGCAGACCGCAAGGTTTCTAAGTCTGCACTCGCACACAAGGCAGAGAATGACAACCTCAAGGGCGCTATCCTTGCGGTGCTCGTTGCCGACAAGCCCACTATCGCTTCCGACCTCGCCGCCGCTGTTGGCGTGTCCACTCAGAAGGTTTCTGCACTGGCTCGTCAGCTTGTGGAGACTGGCGCAGTCGCCGTCTGCGATGTTCCCGTGAAGGGCAAGGGTAAGGTAAGGGGCTACACCCTCGCCGCCCCTGAGAGCCTTGACCCCGTAAAGGGCGAACCTGCGGAGACTTCCGCAGAGTAAAAGATTTGACCGCTTCGGCGGTCATTTCTTTTGCCCTATTTAGTTAAAACTTTTAACGGAGGCCCGGGCCGGTTAGGTCGTGCTAACAACTTTTTCTTGACTTTTATAATATAGTATGGTATAATATATATAGAAATTAAGAAAGGTGGCTATAGTATGGCTAATGTATATTTTAATAATAAGTTTGAGGTATGTTCCATAGAAAATGCCCCTGAGTATCTCTACATTGATGATGTAGATGCCTTTATTCGAGATTGTCTCGATGAGTGGATTTCTGACGATGTAGAGAGCACAGGTGTTTATCATTGGAATGACTATGAAGAAGTGTGGGAACCAGCCATTTCTCCTGTTGAAGAAACAATTAGGCGGATAGTTGAACAGGAACTTCCACAGCAAGGCGGCGATATTTTCGTGGGGTGGAATATTTTAATCACTCTTGATACAGGCGAGACTATTAAGACAAATAGTGAACCCATTTCAATAAATGAAGTACAGGAAGCAATGAATATTCTCCTTAAACCCTCCTTCTTCGGTAAAAGAATTAAAAAATTCGAGATTGTTGCGGAGTAATCCGCAACACTTCACTTCACTGCTTTAAAGTGGTGAGGTGGCCCGGGCGTGTTAGTCTATACTAACAAAAAACTCTTGACAGGTGGCGTGAGATATGCTATAATATAATTACAGTAAAGGAAAGGTGGTCATACATATGATAAAGTGCACAGGAATAGTAAGACGTATTGATGATTTAGGCAGAGTGGTTATCCCTAAAGAAATCAGAAGAACAATGAAGATAAGAGAGGGCGATCCCTTGATTATCTCCACCACTGAAAACGGCGTTCTGTTTGAAAAGTATGACGTCAATGCAGACATAACGGATTCTTTGAAACAAGTTATTGATAACTTCGAGGACGATTTGACGAAAGACGAAATCGAGAGCATACGCAAAGTAATCAAATCTATCTATTTAAGAAGCAAAGAGGATTAAACATCATAATGGAAAAAGGGTGAAATATCGCCCTTTTCGTCATTCGACTCAGGTCAGTTAGTCTTTACTAACTGGCCCGGGCCGCCCCGTCGATCTGCACAAAATAATTCTAAACTAACAATGAAACTTTGTGCATTTTACCAATAGACAAACGCCGCCGCTTATGGTATAATATAAATGTAGTCAAGGAGAGGACAGCGAAACGGTTAGTTTCTCCCTGCTCTATCTTGACGGAAAGAGGTATAAAAATGGGCAGACCAAAACACTATTATTTACAGCTTGACACTGAAACCTGCGGCGATTTAGATAATCCTTTTATCTATGACCTCGGTATGGCTGTTATCGACAGGCAGGGCAACGTATACGAACAGTATAACTTTGTTATCTATGATGTATACGTTGGTATGAAGGAACTGATGAAAACCGCTTACTACGCCGATAAACTCCCTCAGTATGAAGAGGACTTAAAAAACGGCGTTCGCAAAATGGTAAAATGGAGAACAGCCTTCTATACAATCCGTAAACTCTGCAAAAAGTATAACATCAAGGCGGCTATCGCCCACAATGCAAGATTTGACAATACAGCATTAAACAATACAAATAGAGCTTTGGGCGGCTATGGTAGAGTTATTCCTTTTAACATACCGTTTTGGTGTACTTTAAGAATGGCACGGCAGACCGTAGGAAAGACAAAAGCATATCGCCGTTATTGTGAAGAAAACGGTTATTTGACAAAAACTAATCAAGTGCGGCTCACGGCTGAAATACTTTACAGATATATTACAGGTGATGAATTATTTAACGAAAAGCACACCGCACTCGAAGATGTTTTTTGCGAGTTAGTAATATTTGTTTACGAACTCTCATATCACAAGAAAATGGTTAAAACATATTACACACCGAAGGCGGCGGCTTAAAAGCCGCCCCGAAAGGGGGATTAATTAAATGAATAAACCAATAATTGGACTTCCCGACTATGAAACATTCGTTCTTTTAGTCGCCGCTTTATGTGGCGAAAAGGAAGAAATGTTAAAAATTTATACCATATATCAGATTGATATAATGAATAAATTAAATATTGACCCTTCATCGCTTTAATGCGGTGAAGCGGCCCGGGCCGCCCCGTCATTTTGCACAAATTATAGGCGGGCGGCACAATATCTTTATGCATAATGACGAATTTCAAAAAAACTGTTGACTTTTTTATTATCTTATGTTATAATATAATTACAGTAAAGGAAAGGAAGTGCTCAGAATGACTGAGAAAATAATCAACTTTGATATGGATGGAACTATCGCAGACCTCTACGGAGTTGACGGTTGGTTAAATGACTTAATCAATAGCAACACTCGCCCCTATGACATAGCAAAGCCCCTCGTTAATATGTCAGCACTTGCAAGACTTCTCAACGGCTTACAGAGAAAAGGTTATATAATTAATATAATCTCGTGGACTTCAAAGAGCGGTACTGCTGAATATAATGAGCGTGTAAGGGTTGCTAAGTTAAAATGGTTAGCAAAACACTTAAAGTCCGTAAGGTTTAACAATGTGTATATTGTACCTTACGGCACACCAAAGCACACGATTTCAAGCGGTATTCTGTTTGACGATGAAGAGCCAAACCGCACAAAATGGGGCGTTGGTGCTTATGACGTAAATGATATACTGGGAGTATTAAAGGCGGTTGCATAAGCGACCGCCCACGAAAGGGGTTTTATTTAATGGAGTTTTTAGCTTATTTTTTCGATGTGCATATTGATTTTAATGTGCAAATCACAGACGAAGAGACCGTTTTTGTTGTAAAAGATAACTATTATGATTATTTTGAGGGGTTAATTGGTTTAGCAAGAAAGACGGGGGCAGAATATTATATAACAGGCACCAATTACTTAATTATTACAACTAAACAAACTTATAGAATAGAAAATGGGTTTAGGGCTTTAGGGTATTAAAGCCCTAAAGCGGCCCGGGCCGCCCGGCGATCTGCACAAAAATGTGTGGTCAATGTTGATGAACATTGTGCATTTTACCAGTAGACAAAAATAATAAATTGTGGTATAATATAGATAGTAAAGGAAAGGAAGTGCTTAGAATGGCAGATAAGATTACAAGAGCAAGCATTGAGAAGGCAAACAAGGCAGAGGGTTGTAAAGTCCTCAAAGACTTTCTCGACGAGACATTCGGCGGTTGCTATGAGGTCGAGGACGGCTACGCCGTTCCTGTCGGCAGGTCACCGCTCGATGACGCCCTGATGTGGGTTGTATTCCCTTATGTAAAGGCAAAGACCATTCAGGCTCACGCTTGGGGCAAGTCTACAAGGGAGTATTTCGACGGCTATGCAGAGGCAGAGGCTTACGCCGCAGAGGTCAAGGCGAAGGCAGACAAAGCGGCAGAGCGCAAAGCGAATAGCAAGGCAAAAGCCGAGAGAGACAAAGCCGCAAGGGCGAAAAAGGCAGAGGAAAAGGCGAAGTAATTCGCCTTTTCTTTTTACCTATTTAGTTAAATATTTTAACTGCGGCCCGGGCCGAGTTAGTCCCTACTAACAAAAAAGACTTGACATTTTTTATAGACTATGCTATAATATAATTACAGTAAAGAGAAAGGTGGTCATATATATGACAGATAAAAAGTATTTTCTTGCGACTTATTCAAATGGCTATTGTGGTTGTACTGAGCACGATGGAGTTATTGCCGATTCACTGGAACAGGCAGAAAAATATTTCTGCGATGAGGATTTAATTTATCAGTATGGCGATGAATATACATATTGTTGTATTGGTGAAGAATATACCGATGATGAATACGAGCAGTATATTGAAGATATTTCTGTCGATGTTCGTGAAGTAACAAAAGAAGAATTAGAAGAATACATACTCGATGAACCGCTTGATATTCGTTAAAAGAAAAAAATATATCCAGAGGGGTTGATAAAATTTCTTTTCTATGGTATAATAATAATAGAAGGGAGGGAGGCAAATGCGATTAAAATGGCTTCTTGCATATCTCCGTATGTGTAATTATTCTTGCGATGTGGTCGCTTGTGATTCGCATACAGGGGAGGTTATACGTGCCGCGCCCATTGACTGTTTCGGCATTCGGGGCACGGGGCTTTATGTTCAATCATTTAACTATTCACCAGAAGTAATTGTGGTCTACCTTGCGTAGACCACAACTTTTTTAACTTCCTTAGTTAAATCTTTTAACTTCGGCCCGGGCCGTCCCGAGGTTATTGAGTTTATTGAAAATCCCGTACGATAATATATAATGCGATCGCTTATAAACAATCTTAATTTTACGTAGTAAATAGACTTTAAACTCAATTCTTCCTACTACGCATCGTTTTAATACCGAGAAAAATTTTTCCATCTCTAGTAGATCATAATGGCCCGGGTTATGTTGGTCTCTACTAACAAAAAAGTATTGACAACACCACAAGAATATGGTATAATATATATAGAACCGGAAGGCAGAGGGTAAGAGGGGAGTGCAACCCCGTGTTAGTCTATACTAACATTGACCCGGGCCCAAGTTAAATTTTTTAACAATATCAGTTAAAATTTTTAATTTAATCAATTCATTGACTTTTTACAATTCATTCATACGCACTTAACAATTGTATGATATAATATTCAGGGGGAGCGCTCCGCTTTAGCACTTTAAAGCGCTAAAGTTAAATTTTTTAATCAACACTTTCACACGTTAAAGTATTAAAGCACGGACCCGATTGTTAAATTTTTTAATTAAATGTGAGCTGCTCGTATATCCGCTTATATAGGCAAATTCACAGCAACCGAGAGGGCGGCACAAATGGCTATATACCGCCATTTCTCCGCGGTCTGCTCCCTTATACGATAACATATGCAGTCGGGGCGCCGCAGAGCCGCGTATATAGGCACCCGTGAGCTGTGAGCTGTGAGCTGCAAATCGCGGTTTTTCGCGTCACGGGTGAGCTGCTAAAGAACACAACAACTTTCCCGTTTTGTTAAAATTTTTAACAATTGCTGTGAGCTGCAACTAGTGAGCTGCGCGGACCGTTGTTTCCGGACTCCCGAATTGATTAAGTTTATTAAAAATTACGAGCCGAATTTCGAGCTACGATCACACATTCATAAAAAAATTAACGTAAATGGAATTTTCTTCAAACTAATAGCGAATTTTCTAACAGTTTCCTATAGAATTCCGGAAAATTTCTTAATAAAAAGAAAAAGTGCCGCCGCAGCGACACTTTTATATTAATTCTTACTTCTATTATGCCAGTTCCAGAACTATTGTATATAAAACTTATAGGCTTTGTGAATCTAATCGCCAGAAAGTGGAGTATAAATACTCATATCAGGCTAAACAGCTTCAATTCTGCCGTTGAGCGCCGGCAAAATATAGTAGTTAAACTATTGACGTGTCAAGTGCTTGACAATCGACAGCTCATCGACGCCGCGGCAAAAACAAAGATGATAGAAATAAATACCATACGAATACTTAATCTTCGCTCTATCATTGTAATACTTCGTATATGCAAGGGCAAAAGAAGTAAACATTGCTCTATAAATGTTCTCACCGCGCCCAGTCAATTTCGTTAACAAGTCTTCCCAGAGACCAAAATAATCCTCATCAGTAAAGTCTTTGAGTTCTTCTTTCTTAGGGGCATTACCGAGGAAAACATTTTCATACTCATGCGGCGGCGAAGTAATTCCAACCTAATGCACGATTAGGTCGTTCTCGTGCCAAACGCCTTGACGTTTTCGGGGAGACGGGATAGCCAAATACTACTAATTATTATATGTATATTTACAACATAAGCCTTTATCCTCAACAATCGACTGTAAGCGGGTCTGAAAATCTTTGAAGTCCTATCCTTCAATTTTACCTATATATTGAATGAGTTCCTCTTTATTATATTTAATTTTAATTCCTATATTATTAATATTATCTATCTACTTATTATTAATTATTATATAATCTTCTGTACATTTTAATTCTCTTATAGGTTTATTATTAATAGAATTTCTCTATATATAATATAGATATCTTGTCATTATATTACCTCCTATTATAATTTATATAATTATTAAATATTTGACTTTTGCTTGCCGCTGTGCGCACGGACTTAAAAACTAAGTAACTATTAATCGGACACCTCTTTGGAATATTCTCGAAGAGGTGTTTTTATATTATCTCTATATAGTGACCCACGTGGTTTTGTCGGCGGGATTTCTCACCCCTCTTTTTAAGGGGAGATTTTTCCTACCCCTTTTCTCAGCTACGAATTTAAGCTCCCCTTTTCAAAGAGTTCTTTTTTTAAGCTTTCCTTTTCGTTTTATAATCCTAGCCTTCCCTTATTATTTTATTAAAGGTTTTCTCTTTTACTTTTTAATTTAATTATTTTATTTAATTATATTATAATTTTATTATTAAACTTTTTTGCTTACAGGTTTCGCTTATGGGTTTTGCTGGCTACTATCAATTTTTACTATCGTTTAAGATTTTTATTTGTTGTGCCGCCCGTCTAAGATTTTTTTTAATTTTAGTTTTAACTGGCTTTTTTCAGTTTTAAGACTCCCCTATTTATATTATTAATATTATATTATTATAATATAATATTAAATTATAATTATTATATATAATAGTTCTGCCTTAATCATTATTTAAGTAATATTAAGAGAAAATTCTTATAAAAATTTCGACCACCCTTAAAGTTGAAAATTTAAGGTAAAGCCTACAATACCCGTGGTCTCCTATCACAAAAGGGACGGTGTTGTGCCGCCCCTCAAAGAATGATAGAATTACTTAACGAGGTAATCGTAAAGGTCGCCCCAATTTTCAAAGACTAATGTGTTATCGAGAATCTTGTGCTCGTATGGCATAACCCCCGATTTCTCAAATACGATGTCTTCAATCAAACCTTCGGAATCTTCCAGTGCCGCCGTAGCAAAATCTACTAACTCTTTTAAAAATGAATTGTCGATAGCTTTCTATACGCCAGCATCACCAACGAGTTTCTCAATTTCATTATAGAGAGATTCGTTTTGCACAATCTTATACTCGATATTTGACATAATTGTTTCAAATTGTATCTTGTTCATTAAACTCCTCCTTTAATCAAAATATTCTTCATCTTTAGACGATTTATGAAGAAACTCATCGAGTTCCTTCAGTTTTTGGTATTGCTCAATTTCTTTATAAAGGGCGGCTATATCGTTTGCGTAAGATTCGCACATTGATTTATAAGCCCTTTCTGAAATTGCACACTCATAATAGTTTGTCTCTAATAGAAATGTATATATAGAAAGTTTTTCTATATCAAGTGATTTAATTGTTTGCACTCTTTGTGCCGCCTTAAGGCGTTTGTAAGATTGAAGTTCTTCGTGCGTTAAAACTTCGGAGGGCGGCACATCACGGAAAGCTATTAACTTTACCTTGTCGAAGAAGGTCATTTAATTAACCTCCCCATTCAATATCATTGAATGCCATGCTGTCATTAGATTACCTCCTCTATCTGACGAAGTTCTATTCTATCATTACTGTTAAGATTAAAAATTATGCACTTATTAGAATTTGTTTCAAAATCGCAAGCCAGCGTCGGAATCAAACAAGGACAATCGCAATTATCACCAAGGTCTTCTAAGTAAATATTAGGACATATATCCTTGAAATAGTCATAAAGATCTACCTTATCATTTGAACTGTCATTGATAGCATCAAGCAATACCTGACCTATCTCTGCCTTAAAAGCATTAACTGCCCGCTCATATGAGTGATATATCTTAAAAGTATCAAGGTCAGCATAAGAGCTTATTCTTGCCACCATATAAACTTTCTCTACTCTTTCCATTACCTTATCCTCCTACACTCCATATTTCTAACTGATATACTATGCCGCCCTCAACAAGATAACCTCTGTGGCGACAGAAAAAATCCTCGCACTCTTCTTCTGAACCACTAAAGATGAGGAAACTATCTTCATCAGGATAATCCGTATTAAATGCGATTACTTCAAACATTTGCCACCCTCCTTAACAACGATTATATACGTTATGGTATGAAGTTACAATGTCGTCGCCATCGGCGATGACGATGACGATTGAAGCTACATACACGTCAAGACCAGGGCTGTCGAATACTTGGTCAACAACGTAGTCGATAAGTTCAAAGCCATTTGCTTCGCACATTGCCTTAGCTAAGTCCTCTATGCCGAACTCAATTGAGTCATCATCTTCCCAGGTAGGAATAAGAGTATCGTTCTCGTAAGCCTCAGCTATCTCAGGAGAAACGTGGTCCTTCCAGTCAGGCTTATCAAAAGAGATGTTCGGACCGAAAGTCTCAAAGTCATTTTCAAGCTGTTTCATCAGTTCATATACATTCATCATAACTTTACCTCTTTTCTCATTTTCTATATATATTATAACATATTTTTTGAAAAAAGTCAAATTCTCATTAGAGAAAAAGGGGCGAATTTAAATCCGCCCCCTTTATTTATTTACTTATCTTTTTACTTTTTGGGAACGCCCTTCTGCTTGGCTTTAGCTTCAAGTTCTGCCGCCTCAAGCTCGTCATCAATATTGAACTCTCTTACTTCTCTCTTAAGTTCGTTGCCCTTTTCGTCAGTAGTCTTATTGTAGTAAGGCTTGGACTGTGCCTTGCAAACACCACAAACATCGTGAGGGAAACCGTCTTCATCGTTGATAAAACCAAGAACAACAGCGACCTCAGTATTACTAAGACGAACTACCTTTTCATACTTCTGAGACATATATTCGAGGAAATCCTCTGTAAGTCTCTCACGAACCTTTTTGTAAACTTGAGATGTGCTCATACCAGTAAAATCAATTACAAGCTTTTCGTTTTCCATTTTAACCTCACTTCTGCGGCAGTGCCGCGGCGCCATAGTGTTATTAATATAAGAAAGGAAATGAGGTTTTTAACGAGGTTTTCCTCTTCCTCATAGGAGATTACTCCTTATCTGCCTTTTCCTTTGCCTTTGCCTTATCAGCAGCCTTCTGAGCCTTATCTGCAAGATACTTATCATAAGTAGCCGCAGCCTGACGGAAATCGAAAGTCTTGTATTCCTTTCCCTTATCGCTCTTATGATCGTAGAACTCCTTAGTAGTAGGATTGATAGTTGCTACGAGAGGAATCTCTTCACCATTTATCTTTACTGTGCCGAAGATAAAGCCAAGCTCCCTCTTAGGTGATGTGTCAGAACCGCTCTGAACCATAGCAACGGCGTCTTCTCCAAACTTCTCTGTAAGAATTTCAGTGAAAAATGCGAAAAGGTCTGCCTTTGACTGAGTCTTAATCTTTGCGGGTGTCATATCTTTTGTTACTTCATAATTAAACATATAAGCCTCTTTCTCCTACACTATGCAGTAGGCGCATAATAATTTTATTCCCACTTTTGTGGTTGGCGTCGAGAGAGGGATTCGAACCCTCAGCTCCCCTTTCGAGGAGCGACAGTTTTCTGGACTGTTACTCTACCCCACTGAGTGACCTCGACATTTATTTCTTTTTTATTTTTTTTCTATATATATTATAACATATTTTTTGAAAAAAATCAAGTATTTTTTTATGAATATTCTGTAAAATTTTTATGAATAAATTAAAAATATTAATGAGTGTGAACAGGGCGCCGACATCACTGGAATTACTTTCGCCTTATTAAAGGACTTATGATGTCCCTTCCGCCGACGGTGCCTGTTCTCTAATCGCAAACACTCAGTTGCGGTCGCGGTCTCGAGCGACGCATTCCGTCCTTTTCACTTTAGGTGCCAAGGATAAGACCTGCTCCATCGGTATCATCAGCTAAGAGTTTAGCAAGCAGGAACTAATACCGTTTGCTCTCCTGCCGCCCCGCTATGGCTCTGACTTGCTATGAGTTTCCTCTCTGGTTTGCTGTTATGGAGTCTTTATTTCTACTTAATGCGGAATTGCTACGGAAAAACGGTTGCCGCATCAGTGCCGTTTTCCTTATGGTCACCCCTACGGGAGTCGAACCCGTGTCTTCAGAATGAAAATCTGACGTCTTAACCACTTGACTAAGGGGCGATTAATGCTGTTTGATTGACTTGTATCTTACTCCTAACAGCTTAGGAGACAACCTCTCTCAGCAGATTGCATACTGCTTTGACTTTTCGTACCAAAGCACCGATAACCTTTCGTCAGTCAAACAGGGCGTATCACATTCCCTACGGATAACTATACCGCGAAGGCAGATAACAACTGCGTGTCCCCTCTTACAACGCCAGCGGAGTTTGCGTTTCTTCGTATTTTAAGACACCCCGAAAGAAGAGCCGCCGACCCGATTTTTACTTCCTGTCGCTCCAGAAGATTGGTCGGTGTGGAGGGACTCGAACCCACAACCTTCAAATTAAGAGTTTGTTGCGCTACCATTGCGCCACACACCGATTAATAAGGCAGATTAACGCTAAGTTGGGATTCGAACCCAAATTTCCCGCGCAGGCGTTCTCACCATTGAACTACTTAACTACTGCCACGGCTTATTTTAACGTGAAGTCGTCAATCACGGTTCTAACTAAAGTAGGTTGTCTCCTCTTGTGCACATTGATTTTGATTCCAGAAAGTTTTCCACTCTATCTCGCCCTAAAAGGGGACGAGGAGGGGATCGAACCCACGACTTTCTTTCCTCAAGGCTTAACCTTTTATTAGTCATTAGAATTACCCAAGCCGCACCACGAGGAGGTTGACTAACAGCGGCTCACTATGGAGACTTAATAGTTTATACTCTGTGTCTCCGCCCAGAGATTATCCCGCCCTTGTGTTTTTCGTGGTAAGCGTTGGAATCATTTTTGAGGCTCTAACCCACGTTTGCGAACTTATCGCACTGTGAGGTTTCAATTTATTTTGTTTTCCTCACCTTTTCTATAATAATTATATCATAATTTATAAAAAATGTCAAATTTTTTATTCCCAAATTCTTTCCTTATCGCAGTAGAACAAATCTTCAACTTCAAACTGTCCGTCGTATTCTGCAAAAGATTCCTCAAACTCCTTAACTGCAGCGTTGTAAGCATCGGGGTCATTTTCCTTGGAGTAAAACATTTCATCTTCGAGGAATTCTTTTCCATACTTATAAGCGGCTTCCTTAGAACCACAGACAGTAATCTCATATTCTCCGCAATAACGGATTATCCATACAAATTTTTCAGTCATAGCTTTTACTTCCTTTCTCATTTTCTATAAATATTATACCATAATTTTTAAAAAAAGTCAAATTTTTTATTGTCTATCATTTTTATTGGTGGAGCGTATGGGAGTTGAACCCATTTATTTGTGATGCCGACCGATTACCACGCCCCATTTAAAAGTGAGGTAGTAGTTCCACTATCCAGTCACTACCAACCAAGGTAAAAGGGTCATTCTCCACTCGACGCAGGAGAACTTCCAAACCTCTGCCGCCCCGTCAATTTGTTAATCGCCTTTCAGTTCTTTTATTGTACCTCTGCAATAGAAGAACCTTAGTGGTCAGCGGATTTCGTCTCTTCCCAACCACACACGCTCATCTGCGATGTCTTACGCCCACTTTTGTGACCTAAGACTGGTATTTGTCAGCCTTGATGGCTTTAGTCAGGACTTGGTGTTGAGCTTTCTGTTTAGCCACAGCTTGGTGAGTGCCGTCAGCATGGGAGCGAACTCTGTCTCTCCCCAGTGAAGTGTCACCAACAGTTCTTTGGATTTATTCTCGCTTTCCCAACCGTAGGGCGCCAAGATACCAACCCTCGCACAAGCCCAGATTAAAACCATCAAGGTTATCGGTTACAATTACTTCACATTTATATAGCGGAGAACTCAGAAACCGTACCGAACCGTGTACCGCTTTTTTATTTTCTTTCCTCAACCTTTTCTATAAATATTATATCATATTTTATAGAAAAAGTCAAATTTTTCTTTTGTTCTTTCTTAGTAGATAAGAGGCTGAATTTCAACCCACATTACATCTTCAACAGAGAAGGCGCCGCTATACTCTCTCAGAGAGTTTTCAAACTCAGCGACTATAAGGTCGAACTCTTCCTTAGTGAACTCAGTGGCGATTTCCTGAAGATAACTTCTACCTTTCTGCTCTGCCGCCTCAGGAGAGGCACAGACATCAATTTCCCAAGCGTTCACATAGTGAACGATGTAAACTTCAGTTATCTTTTCCATTAAAGTGCCTCCCATTCTGCCTGAAGCTCTGCAAGCTCCTTGCTGTAATAGTCTCTGAGTAATGCCACTATCTTAACTCCAACCTCTTCGGGGATTCCACAGAATCTCTCAGGAAGTCTGGTGCCGCCCTCTTCATCAGTATAGCCAGAGAGCTTAATGTGGTCAACTTTTACTCCAGAAGGTCCAGCTCCCATTCTTGTAAGGAGAGCATTTACTCTTGCCTTAGCATCAGCGATTCTCTCATCGAGTTCCTTTGCTCTTTCAAAGCTTTCTCTTGTCATAGTATCCTCCTTACGCCCACTCAGGGTCACAGTCAGGGTTTTCGTACTCTTCCTCTTCACAGGGAGGAAAATCATCAGGACATCTTGACACCCAATGGCAAGATGGTCTCTCTTCATAATCTTCCTTCCAGAAATATCCGCAGTCAGTACACTTGAAATCTTTCATTCTTTTTCATTTTCTTTCCTCATTTTCTATATATATTATAACATAAAATATGAAAAAAGTCAAATTTCTTTTTGTTTATCTCTTAATAGGTAGTAACTATCTGAAGATACCAGTTAAAACCGCGAGCATCAACATAGACTCCATTGTGACGAGCGATGAAATCAAGTGCGTCCTGATAAGAAACACCGCCGAGAATTACTCTTTCAAATCTATCGTATGAACTGTAACCCATTACATTACACATATTGTCACTCCTTTTCCTCTCCCAGAAATGAGATACATTCCTTTACCTTTTCATTGAAGTCGTTGATGATTGTGTCGATTGATACAGGTCTATTATTGTGAGCATCTGCCGCTACATTATACATATAAGGACGGTCCTCATAGAACTTATCCTTGCTATGTGTATGACCAAACAGATTAATCACTGCATGATTCGGGTCCTGCTCAAGACTTGCAGTCAGTGTTGGATAATGTGAGAGATAGAACCCACGCTTTTTATACTTAATCTTAGTCGCATAACCTTCGCACAGGACTAATGGGTCTTCTCTATACCACTCTATCTTTTTAGGAGTATCGTGATTTCCATAAATCAGATGAATTTTTCCCCTGAGCTTTGTAATTGTCTCACGAATAAAGCGTTCATCAGTGCCGAGGAAGAAATCCCCCAGTACATAAATGTCATCAGCATCGGTAACTGTTTCGTTCCAGTTCTTGATGAGAGTTTCATTCATTTCTTCGATTGACTTAAACCCTCTTGGTCCATACACGAACTCTCTGTCGTGATTAAAGTGGGTATCTGAGATGAAATAAATCATTCGTCCTCCTTTTCATCGGGAATGTAATCGGCTTCATAACACCAGCAGTAGTCATCAATGCTGAAGCCTTCATAGCGAGGGTTGGCATAAGACTCAATGAGCTCGGTCATATCAGCTATCTTACGCTCAAGAGCATCGGGAGTCTTCTCTTCCTTGTTATAGGTATCTTCGAGCCACTCAAGAGCCTTTTTAAGTGCTCTCTCTTTTGAGTCAAAGACTATCTTATTACAGTCGAAATCTTCCAGTATAAACTTTTTAGCCATTAGTATTCTCCTTTCTTAGTGAACCTGCCAAGCCTCGATTTTAAGGTCAAACCAGTCTTTGTCAACCTCAAATTCGGGGATTGCCGTCTGTGCCTTTTCGTATGAATCATAAATGTTAATTATCTTGCGGTTGTTCGGATAAACATAATTGCCGCTGAGAATATAAATTGTATTCATTATGCCGCCCTCCTTATACATCAAATTCCACTGTTTCAATATGGCAACTGATAGAATTATCTAAAAGGTAAGTGCCAAAATAACCGCTTCTGTCTGCTTTTGCCAAAGAGCTCTGAAGTTCTTCTCTGGCAGTTACGATTGCCTCATCTTCGTCGCCCCATTTTTCAGCGAAATAATTGATTTCATCTTCTATTGCTGTTACCGCCTCTTCCTTAGAAGTGTAAACAGTAAGGTCAGAATATTTTTCGCACTGGACAATATATATAGTTTTTATAACTCTCATAGTTTTTACCTCTTTTCTCATTTTCTATATATATTATACCATAAATTTATAAAAATGTCAAATTTTTTATTAGTATAAAAAGAGAAAGGGCGGCACTATTGCCGCCCAAGGTACTATGACTTGAAGCTTTTTGGCAGGCCCCGTAGGATTTAAACCCACACCTACACGGGTTGGAGCCGTGTGTGCTATCATTACACCAGAGACCCATAAAGAAATCAATGCTTCCCTGTCCACGGCTAACTACTTTTGAAGTAGAAAGCGGCTCCTTTAGTTCATCACATTGATTTCTAAGTTAAAGCTTCAACTGTATGTTCGTCCACAGTACGTCGACTTACTGCTTCGCCCTATCACTGGAGGTGAATTTGGTTACCGCCCCCTCTGCACTTTCGTAAGTAAAGCCACGGAACAGTTCTCCTCTCGTGGAACTGCCAAATACGCCCTTTCCCTCGAAGGGTAACAGTCGGTTATTCTAACTGGGTGTACATACCGACAACGAACACCAGAATTTCTTTCAGAGCTTCTCCACTTTATTTTAAGAGTCGTTGGCTAACTCCACAGGAAAGGAAAGGAGTTTTTCAAACTCCTAACCCTATGGTGGGCAGGGGGAGACTTGAACTCCCAACACCAGCGTCTTCAGCGCCGTGCTCTACCATTGGAGCTACCTGCCCATTTATCAAGACGAATAATATATAGGATTTGAACCTACTAAAATTTTTCACATCAAAAAAAATTTATTAACCAATTTGAGTTGCTGTATTCGCCTTAGTGGTGCCTCCTACGAGATTCGAACTCGTATTACTCGCGTATGAGACGAGTGTACTCAACCATTATACGAAAGAGGCATAAACTTAATGGTACCCACGACAGGACTCGAACCTGCATTGAACGCCTTAGAAGGGCGGTGCCTATCCATTAGGCTACGTGGGCATAAGTTTACGGTTGAGGTGTGCACCCCTCATCTCGGCACCGCTTCCAAAGCTGGACCCTGCCGCCTTACCCCATCCGTCAGGTTTGGATATTATACGAGTTCCTTCACGTAGACACCTCCGCTGATACTGCGCAATCAGAGCGTGAGGTTCCACTCTTTGTCAGCCTCCAAGAGTCACTTTATTTGTCGTGATAAAGAAACGGTAAAGCTTAGTAACGCCACTTCCCAGCGACAAGTTTATTCACGACACTTGTAAACGAATGGTACTCACGAGTGGGCTCGAACCACCGACCTTTACGATGTCAACGTAACGCTCTGACCTGCTGAGCTACGCGAGTATATGGTTGCAGGGGGAAGATTTGAACTTCCGTCCTCCAGATACATATTCTTATTCAGTCGTCAATTATTGGCTTCATAATCTTCTCAAAGGAAAAATCTTCGATAAGATTACAATTTGATTTTGATCCATATTTTGGTAACTCAACTCTAAAAACTCTTGAACAACTTTTTTGAACAAACTGTGGTGTCATAAACACAAGTTTATCATCAATAATTGTTACAAGAAAATCTATTTGAGTTTCATCATAGTGTTTCTTATAACGAGTTGCTGTTGTGGCAACTGAAGTTACAGTACTAACTGTATAGCTACCATTTTCATTAAGATTAGCAGTTTTTACTTGAATTCTGAAAATATGATTTCCAGTATCAACTAACATATCATATCTATCGGCATTTCCATATGGAAAAGAAACCGAAAATCCTAATTCAAGAAATTTTTCTGCACACTTTAGTTCTGTTAAAATACCTTTTTGCTGCTGTTCATTATACATTGACATTTTACATCACCCCAAAAGAGATGACAACTGACTTTGAATATGAATCTGACGAGCTACCAGACTGCTCTACCCTGCCATTATTTGCGAGATTGAAAGGTTTGCAACCCTTTCGGGACTCGCCGTCCAAGTCAATTTTACATCTGAGGCTCAGCGATGGAAACACTCACGCGGCTTCAACCAACGACTTTCTTTTATCCGAAAGCAAGACTGGAAATTTCTTTTTACTTCCGAAGCCAGACCATACTTTGCACAGCCAACTCAACCTAACTCAGCATAGGTAGCTTCTCCATTACTATACAACAGAGACAAACTCACCGCCATCACGTTAGCGGAACGCGTACGATATATGTTTTATAGAGACATATTAAAAACTCTTGGTTTCCGCTGAGAGAGTCGAACTCCCATTCTTGGCTTCAGAGACCAGTGTCCTACCATTAGACGAAACGGAATTAAATTGGTCGGCAGGGTAGGACTCGAACCTACAAGACCACTAAGGGCAACTGGGTTACAGCCAGCGACGCTACCAATTACGCTCTACCTACCGATTTAATAAGTGAGTAGCGGATAGTAACCTCACTTTCCAAGTTATGTACTTGGTCTAATATTCGCTTTACAGCTGATGGCGAATATCTTGAGCAGCCATGGCTCTCCGTAACAACTTAAAACTATTCGCAGACTCGAACTGCACCTTACTCCCTGAAGGAATTGAACCCTCTTACCTTGATAAATCAAGGTCACGCCCCCACGTCTCTAATAGTTTAAGATTTAATGGTCACGACACGGGGACTCGAACCCCGAATCTCCACCTTGAGAGGGTGGCGAGTTAAACCAATTCCTCTATGTCGCGATTACTGCGGCGGGACAATAGTCCCGCCGTATTCAATTGTGTTATCAGCCCTCAGTCTTCTCAGGGTTTGTCTTAGGAACGAACTCTACACCTGTAAGAGTGTAAGTCTTAACCTTGCCCTTACCTGTTGCAGACTTGCCCTCACCTTCAGCAACTACACCGTCAGCCTTAAGCGCTCTCATAAGAGCAGAAGCCTTCTGTGTAGAAACGCCGAGCATCTCGGCGATTGCAGATGCCGCGTAAGCAGTCTCAGCAGAAGCGATCTCAACGAACTGAGCCTTGAGCTTCTCATTCTCGAGCTGAGCCGGAGTAAGAGTGTTACGTCTTGTTGCATTCTTCTCGTCAAGGTCAGCAAGCTTTGCAGTAGCAAATGCCGCAAGATCAGGTGCGAGATTCTCGATAGCAAGTACACCAGTAAGGAATGTTCTGATAGTCATCTTCTCATTAGCCATAATAGCCTCACTTTCTGCAACTCTAAGTACGGTTGCCGCCTTATCAGTTTTTTTTCTTTTCTTGACCTTTTCTATAAATATTATATCATATTTTATAAAAGAAGTCAATTTTTTTATTACTTATGTTTTCCTTTCGGAAATGGTCGGGACGGAGAGACTCGAACTCTCACGCCGAAGCATTAGCTCCTTAGACTAACGTGTCTGCCAATTCCACCACAAACCGATTTGTTTATCCCCATTTAAAGGCTGGGTATCCACAACGATTCCTCAAAGAGTCCACCTTTGGCTCCCCCAGTTGGACTCGAACCAACGACCCTGCGGTTAACAGCCGCATGCTCTCCCGAACTGAGCTATAGGGGAATATATATAGTATAGTATTCAATGGTGACGCCAACGGGACTCGAACCCGTATTTTCGCCTTGAAAGGACGACCTCCTGACCAGTTAGAGGATGGCGCCATTGAATCGGTTTTGCTTTGCTTCTTTATATAGCGTTTTCCACTAAGCCACATACCACAATCCGCAATCCAGAATTGCTACCGAAAGTGTCGGTGGTAGTTTAAACCGTAAATCCATGTTAACGCTTTTGGTCGGCGTGGTGGGACTCGAACCCACACGTCCCGAAGGACACCAGCTCCTTAGGCTGGCGCGTATACCAATTCCGCCACACGCCGATTTTCTACTCGCTATGACGCACCTCACCAATCTTTCGATTGCAGGGAGTTGCACCCTATTCATCATAGCTTTCAAAGGGAAATCCCTATTGGTGGAGAAGAAGGGACTCGAACCCTCAACCTTGTGCTTGCAAAGCACCTGCGCTACCAGTTGCGCCACAACCCCATTAATGCCATTCATTTTAACGTCTGATGGGTGAGGCGTATCCCGAATTGACGATCAAGTGCCATTCATTTTAACGTCTGATGGGTGAGGCGTATCCCGAATTGACGATCAAGTGTTTTGAAGTAATCTCTTTCTCAACTTTTCTATATATATTATATCATATTTTTTGAAGAAAGTCAAATTTTTAATTGGTTATGTCTCCCCAATCTTCGTCTATTAAATGTCTGGTGCCGCTACCCAGACTCGAACTGGGAACCTTCACCTTATCAGGATGCTGCGCTTACCTATTGCGCCATAGCGGCATTTAATGATGTTTGCCTTTACTTACGAATAAGTGTTTGCTACTACCTACATCTAGGCGGAGGCGGTTTTCATTCCTCGTAGCATCCAAAAACACTACCCTCTATTTGGAGCAAGATAAGGGAGTCGAACCCTCGTTTTCTGCATGGCAAGCAGATGTACTAACCACTATACGAATCCTGCATTGATAATTGGTGTGCCTATCGGGACTTGAACCCGAAATGACAGATTAAAAGTCTGCTGTGTTGCCAATTACACCATAGGCACATTGTTGGCGGTCCCGAAGGGAGTCGAACCCTCGTCTCTGGAGCGACAATCCAGTGTTCTACGCGTTAAACTACAAGACCATTATTGGCTGGGGAGACGGGATTCGAACCCGTGACCTTTGGTTTAACAGACCACTGCCCTACCGACTAAGCCACTCCCCAATCTTATAATTATTGTATTGGTTTTTCTCAACCTTTTCTATAAATATTATATCATAATTTATAAAAATTGTCAAATTTTTCTTTGCTTTGGAATTTTGCTGGTCGGGCATCGGGGACTCGAACCCCGAACCTCGAAATTAAGAGTTTCTTGCGCTACTAATTGCGCCAATGCCCGATATCTTTAGGGGAGGGCGCCCTTACTTGAACCCCTATTAACGAAGAAAGAATACTCCGAGCGATTTAATTTCTGCCGCAGTTGCTATCTGTGACTATCCATTTGACGTGCAGGATAGCGAACGCCCACATTCCGAAGTGAACTCGAAGAGATTTTACCCCACCACCTCTCGAAGTGGTCGCGTTTTAAACGAGGCTAGCGACCCTCCCCAGCTCTTTCAGGTGAGCCACACCTTATGGGGCTACCTGAGAGACTCGAACTCTCAACCACGGGCTTACAAGGCTCGCGCTCTACCAATTGAGCTAAAGCAGCATTTAAAAGTAAGTAGGTGCGACGACCAAATGTCCTATCGCAACGCTCAAAAGCCAATGCTGACAGTCATATAACTTTCTTTCCAAAACCGCAATCTGTTCATCAGCGCTAACGTTCAGACATTTTGGTTTTGCTACTTACTATTTGGCATCCCGTATAGGACTCGAACCTATATCGCACGCTTTCGTAGAGCGGCACACTCTCCATTATGCTAACGGGATTTATAACGGGAGGCTGGGCTAAAGCACCACTTAATTGTTCCTCCCGAAGAAAGGAAGTCAGGCTTTACGTTCTATAACTACCTGAAATTTGAAGAAACCATCAATATTAGCGCCAACTGCGGGACAACGTTCTACAGTAGCATTATTCTTCTCGGCATAGGCTTTTGCTTCTGCACGATGCTGAAAACGTCTTACGAACTTCTTAACAGGCTCATTTTTTATAGCTTCCATAAAAGTACCTCTCTTTCATTTCTCTATAAATATTATATCATATTTTTTAGAAAAAGTCAAATTTTTATTACTACTGGAGGTGGTGATAGGATTCGAACCTACGATCACGGAGTTGCAGTCCGCTGCCATTACCTCTTGGCTACACCACCATTAAAGTTGAGATTCGTTCTCAACCTTTTCTATATATATTATATCATATTTTATAAAAATTGTCAAATTTTTAATTGTTTATGTTCATCTGTAACCAACCTTATCATACATCGAAGCATACTTCTTAATATGATTATGAGTTACTACACAGACAAGTTTTTCATTGCCACCCTTTTCTTTAATGTAGATATAGGCTTTGTCAGTTGTAATTGCTTTACGTCCACGAGGATAAGTCATTTTCTTACCCCACTCCTCTATCTGTTTCATATTAATAGTGTTAAGTTCCATTCTGCCGTTGCTGCCTGCGACAACAAAGATAGGCATACCATTTTTAAGAACAGGGTTGGAGTCGATAAGCCGACCGCACCAGTTTATATTGTATTCTTCGTGAACATCTGTGATAATAAGATGAGTCTTTACAGGTACTGTTTTATCCATTTCATTCTCCTTTCTTAAAAGAGGCGAAGAAGGCTTCTGCATCTGGATTAGACTTTCTTACTTCTATGTCGGGACTATGAGGAGCTTCTTTAGAAATGTGCGACGTATTGTGTTCTTTCCAACAAGAAAGAAAATGCTTAGCAACCATTTCCTTTTCCTCATATTCTCTACCACAAGTAGGACATATATACATCATTTTTCCTCTTTTCTCATTTTCTATATATATTATAACATAAAATATGAAAAAAGTCAAATTTTTCTTTGCTTTTGAAGTGTTGGTAATTAAAAGTGTTATTTGTTGTACCGCCCTCAAAAATTTTCAGTTTCGGGCTCTGGGATAACGGCGTTAATTGAGTATAACTCAAGCTCCCCATTTTCTTTTTTGATATAGTCCTGTGTAAAACAAGAGAAGAAAAGACCAATAGGAAGAACAGGACTTTCCAGTAGAGTATCTTCTGTAACTACTCCAATGACTTGTCCATTAACAAGAACAGGCGTATACTTACTTATTTTTGTGCTCATCTTTACCTCCAATACCTATTAATAAGCCTCTGCATATTATCTCTCCCAACAACGTTTTGTGTATGAAGCTCAACCGGATAGAAGCGCTCTGTCTCTGCCATCCAGTCAAGCAATTTTATACCGTCGCCGCCGTCATTAGCCCACTGACCAAGGTCGTGGTCAAGGCTGAGCTGGATAGTGGTATCCTCCATATCCTCTGCGGCACAAATAACTATCTTAGCCTGATTGACAGACTTAACTGCCCACCAAGTCTTGTCAGGTGCAGGACGAACATCGTCCAGCCATATCTTAATAACTCTCATATTCGTCCTCCATTTCTTAGAAATTGATGTATGCGTTTATATCTCCGATTAGTTTGAACACAGTGTAATTAGGCTCTTCATCTACATCACTCCACCAGTTGGTGACCTGCGTAATAGTCTCCCAGCCTTTTTCACTTGCGTTTGGAAACTCCATTCGTTCCCACTGTCCTCTCAATATTTCAAGAGGAATCTGTCTTTTACGAGAAAAGTTACCTTTTACGCAACGCTCCCAAGGAGCCGTTACCCATATACAATGACGTGTAAATGTAGGGAACCACTCTACAAACTGCTGTCTCTGACTTGCTGTTAAAGAGTTAGTTGTAAATATAACATCTTTGCCTGCAACTTCAAGGTCATGCAGGTCCTGATACAACGTATGCCATACTTTGAAAGTGTTCTTACGAACTCTTTCATCGCCGTTGATTTTAGCATAGTATTCATCAACGTCAAGAACTTCTGTTATGCTTGGGTTTAAATTATGGATATAATGCGACAGAAATGTCTTTCCGCCGCCACTTATTCCACATACAAGATAAAAATTTCCCATAGTTTACTCCTCTCTGTTGGTGGAGGCATTAATAATTAGCATCAAATTTTAAGAATCTATCTTCAAAGTCCAATTTCCTTTTCAATGCTTCCTCATTGTATTTACCATTTCTCATGGTAACTTGCTTATATTCTTTCACGATTAATTTTGCTCGGTAATGTTTTTCTGGAACTAAAAGATAAGGATAAATTTCCGTTAGTAATTCTATCGCTTTATCCCTTTTAATTGACCATTGCCAACTATCTTTATAATGTTCCTGCTGTTTTCTTTTCTTAGATATAGAGCCACCGCATATCTTCTGCATATATATCAATAACTCTTCTGTCGTAGAAGCCACAGAAACAACAGGAGACTTATGCTCATTTGCGTGTAAAGCAGTAAGACATATACTTCCTTCTCCGTCAATTAATGCGGCAATATATCCTTTCTAAAAATCTGTTAATTCCATTATTCCACTCCTATAAATTGGTGGAGGCGAGGGAGGGTCGAACTCCCTGTCCAAACCTCGTCATATCTATCGTCTACAAGCTTAGTCCGTTTTTTATACGAAAGCGAGACCTTAAAGGACAAACAGGTCGGCGGTTCGTCTTACCAAGATAGTCCATCAGACACGGGTAAGAACGTGCAAGTGAACTGTTTTTTTAATAAGCTATATCACAGTGTGGCTTTCACTGTTTAATGATATAGTAAAGTATTAAAGTGCTGCTCAGGCAGCGATTGCATAATCTGCGTTTATATTTAAAAGTGGCTATATGGTTGCCGTCCGCTTGCAGATAGGGAACTCAGAAATCTGTCGAAACCTTTACGCCCCCATTTCATTTTCTATAAATATTATAACATACTTTATAGAAAATGTCAAATTTTTCTTTTGTTAAGAAATGCAGAAGGTGCGATATTTACTATCGCACTAAACTGCTCTCTTCTTTGCGAAGTAAATTGTCTCAGAGTTATATCCCTCTGGGTCAAATCCTGCTTCCATTGTTGGGAGATTCTCTACTTCGTAGTATCCCATCTTATGTGAGAACTGGTCCTTAAGCTGGTCATACTTCACGAAGTGGAAGTCGTGGTCACTACCACGATATGCGATGCCGTACTCATCTGGATTGAGCTCTTCCCAACCATTGATTTCTCTCATATCAGAGAAAACCTTAAGCATATTAAGTGCCGCGATGCGTACTGCAACTGGCGTGTTATAGTTATGGTCATTATAGAGCTGAAGAGCCTCTTCTGTTGCGTCCTCGATAGAAATACCTTCAGGCAATTCAATCTCGGAAAGTAAGTCGAGAATATCTGTTTCGCCATCGCTTACCTTTGTCTGAACATAATCATCAAGCTCGTCCTGATTAGGAGTGTCCATTTCTTGAAAAGCCCAATAAGAGTCAAAGCCGTTAGAAATAAGCCACTTCTCTTCTGCATTTTCTGCGATTGAACTTTCATTCATAATAGGAAGAAACCAGTTGAAAGTTTCAAGAGCGTAGCCGCCGCAGTTAAATGCAAACTGATTTACATTATCAGCGTTTCTTACACGAACAGAGTTGTAAGGGTCTTCCTGCTCAACTTCAGTGACAATAGTGCCATTGTAAGCATAGGCATAGACCATCTGACTGAACTTTTCACTCATTAGTTATCCTCCTTAGCTGCGGCACACATTGCCATAGCAAATGCGCCTACAATTCCTCCAAATATTGCTCCAAGAATAAACTGTGCCATTTCAGTGTCCTCCTTTACTGTACTTCTACAATGCGATAATCGCCGTAATCAAAGTATCCTTCATCAGCAATAAAATCGGCAACAAGGTCTTTTCCTGCATCAGCAAGTGCCATAATTAAATGCTGAACGTGATAAGGACGGACCTGCGGAGGAAGATTTGCATCAGCATAACGAGCTACCGCAAGTTCAACCTCACCAGTTTCAAAGTAGCCGCTTAATGGCAGGTCGATGTCGCCCTCGTCAAGATTTGCGAAGCTATAAAATTCGAGCAGCTCCTTATCAGGAGCATCTTCGAGTATGGTGAGCAACAGCTCAGCCATATCATCGAATACTCTGGGGTCCATATCAGTTGACTTAGAAGTTATTGCCCACATAATTCATTCTCCTTTCTTAGAAGCCTGCTATTCTTATATTGTATTCGCCGTCAGTCTCATCTGTCAAACCAAAAGCAAGACGACTTTCGTAAGACCGAAGGTCTCTGTAACCCCACTCTTCCATCTGAGCTACGATTGCATCGAGGAAATCCTCTGCGCCGCCTGCTTCGCCAGCCTCGCTATCCCATAGACCAGCATTTGAGAAGTCAATCATTATAATTGCTGAGCCAGCCTGTGCCGCCATATCAACGAAATCGAGAACGTTTTCAAGTATCTCGTCCTTAAAGATTACTGCACCTGCCATATAATAGTTTGTGTCGTCATTGGTTATACCCTGAAAATCCTGAATGGCAAACATATCTGTTCCCCAATCCTCAAAACTTTTAAATGTTATCTGCATTATATTTCCTCCTCAAATATTTTTCTTATTCTTGTGATACGCTCTCTAATTGGAGCGACCTCTTCTGGTTTGAGGTATTCAAAAATATCTTCAATACCCTCAAGTTCAAGATTAACCCTATCTCTAAGGTTGTTCTTGAGACCTCTTATCTTGCTTTCTGCAATAAGAGCCCTCTGTTTTGCTTGGAAAATTTCGTAATCCTTATCTTCCATATTAGTCTCCCTCATATTCGTCTTCGTCTGTACCATCGTCGCCCTCTTCTTCAAATGAATCTATCCACATCTGTGTGATAAGAATACCATTTATAGAAAGAGTATGGCGAGCGTCTGAATTTTCAACTTCCTTGATAGCATCTTCGCATCGCTTTATTTCACGAGTCATCATACAACTCCAATGAAACATATCTTCTCTTGTATCAGAGCAAGGGTCAAATTCAGCATTATTAAGTTCACGCTTCAATGCTTTCATTCTATCTTCAAAAAGCATTTTAGCGAGTGTCTTTGCCTTATCCATTGTGGAGCAGACATCGACTACATCATAGACAGAATTGTCAGTAGCTCCACGTCTTTTATGATAGACTATGAATACTGTACCGTCCATATAATCATTCCTTTCTCATCTTTTCTATATATATTATATCATAAAATATGAAAAAAGTCAAATTTTTTATAGCTAAAAGAAAAAGAGCCTCGCGGCTCTTTCTCATCACTTAATAAGTTCTTTGATTTGTCTTGTCATTTCCAGCTTAGAGTCAGAAAGATTTGCGAGGTCATAGTCGAGTTCGCTGATACGCATCTCGAAATTTGCCTTCATTTCCTTCATCACATTGTAATAGAAACTATACATCTGACGCAATGCCTTCTTACGAGCTATCTTCTTAGCATTTTCAACGTTGTTGACATCGCCGTCCTTGAGCTTAGCTACGCCGACAAATGCCTGTGGGCGCTGCTTCTGGAACTGAGGGAAACGCTCCTGATTGATATTGTAATATACAGCAAGAGCTCTCATATATCGGTCATCTTCAACGGACGGGGTTATAGTAACCTTAACCGCCCCGTTGAAAACCTTATAATCGGAAGTGTACTTAGTCTTAAACATCAGCCAAGTTCCTCCAAAAGCTTCATAAGACCATTGACGATGCCGAGACCAGCCTCCATAGCGCAGATAAACTCCTTCTTCTCGTCGTCTGTAGTAGCCTTCTCATACTCATTACGAAGCTCAGCAATCTTTATCTTGCAATCAGCCTTCTCCTTAGGAGTGGAAGCCATCTTCATGCCTACTTCCTCAAAAGCCTTGAGCTTCTCCTCGAACTTAGCATCGAGAGCACTTACCTTGGGCTTAGGCTCATCAAGCTTAAGGGTTGCCTTAAGTGCAGACTCAAGGTCTGAACCTGTGCCGCCGAACTCATCGAGCACACCGAAATCGGCACGTCTACCCTTGTAAGCTGAGATACCTCTGCCGTTCTTAGCCTTTTTACCGAGAGTAAAGGTGTACTCGTATTCGGTAGAAAGAGAGTTGTACTCTTCAATAGCCTGTTCGAAAGCCTCTCTTGCGAGCAACATTGTGCTCTCAGCTTCCTTCAGTGCCTTTGTCTTATCTTCCTTCTTAGCACAATCAGCTACACACTGAGCCATTGCGCTGGCAGATGTGTACTTCTTTCCACACAAAGGACAAGTATATGTATTCATTATTTATTCCTCCTATTAATCAAAAAGATAACGCATATAGTCCTGATACTGTGCATCAACAATATTTATGTTTCCGCACTCTTCCTTGACTGTATACTCAATCTTTTCGCCGCCGTCACCATTCTTGGTCTTTTTCTTTTCAACGACATTCTCGCATATTAAAATGTTAGTGCCTTTACAATAGGTCATCTGACCGCCGCACAGCTTGCATTTCCCAAACTTTTCCTGCTGAGCCTTTTTCTTAGAATTATCTCCGGATACCTTAGAATGATTTTTCTTGTATCCTATCTTCTCCCAGTCTCCCCACTGTACATAAGTTCTTGGCATTATTTGCTCCTCCTATAATAAATATATATTAATAAAAATTTTTTATATGCTCAAAGATTTCTAAATCATCATTATATGATTCTTCCCTATCTTGCTGTCTTTTACGACGGTACTGATTTCCATGCGGCATAAACTCACTTTGAGACCGCTGTTGTTTTTGCCGACGCTCATTTTTCTTTTTTAGTTGATTTATTTCTCGTCTGTCTCGACTCTGTTCTTTATGAGCAGCATCTTTACCAGCCATTAGAACTCTATACCCTCCTCAATATCGAACATTTCTTCATCAGACCAACGGTCCTCAAAGACCTCTTCACTCTGAATCATATCGAAATCATCCATACGACTTCCTCCTTTATTATTTTTTTCTATAAAAATTATAGCATATTTTGAATAAAAAGTCAAATTCTCAATTAAAGCTCTGTCTTAAAAACCCAAATATCATTTTCATTATAACCCGCATAGTCAAAGCAAACAGCTTCACCAGTGGAAAGAAAACCAATATTACCAGAATGAAGGTCGTCAATACCAAGCTGTTTAATAGTTTCAATTATTGCCGCCGCCTCATCTTCGCCATATTCCTGAATAAGAGCATAAGTAAAAGGGTCAGCAAAAACGTGTGTAGGAGAAACTCTTGCAATGGAATTATATTCCTCTTCTCCAAGACCACACCAGTTCATAGCATTATCCTGTGTACACTTGATTCTTCTCTGTATCCAAACGGGGATACCATTATAATCGCCGACATACTCGTTAGGAAGAAGTATGCTCGCCGCAGCTTCGCAGATTTCTTCTGCTTCATCTCTGAGAGCATTTTCGGAGTCCATAAGATCAAACTCAGTGCGTTCACAATGACAGCAGAACTCTCTACTAATAACTTCATAGCCAAGCTCTTCTGTATAGTAATCCTCATTAAAATCAGAAGACCACTCAGATGTTATCTCTGTAAGGTTTTCTTCAGTAGGCTCATGTGTCATAGTAACCTTCCAGTCCCATACGGCAGTAATTGGCATCTTAATTACAAATTCTTCATCATAAGGGATAAAAGTTATACGAGATGCCCCGTGAAAAATAGCTACATCATCGGTGTCCTCAATAGGATCGCCATAACCTATCGGCTGACCATCTTCTATTTTAAGAGTGGAAAAAAACTCATCATAACCGTTGTTATACATATCAGCGATAGTTGTATATATACCCGTGGCATCACCAAGTATATTTGTAAGAATTGAAAAAACCTTATTACGAATTTCATCAGTTAAAATATTCATCATAATGATTTCCCCTTTCTCAAATACCTTTCCTTCACTTTTCTATATATATTATATCATAAAATATAAAAAATGTCAAATTTTTATAAAATAGTTGCGCCGCCCTACTAACTTTGTTCAGACATAATGTGGATAATGTCCAAACATAAGCAGCAGGGCGGCGCAATCATTTTATTCATTATCATCATTATTGTCATCCGCTTGAATGCCTAAGAGATTAAGAACCTCTCGAAATTCACGCCATTTAGACATAAATATGTATACTACTAACATAAATGGAGCAAGACAATCAATTGGAAGATTAAATACATATATAACAAAAGAAGAAATGACGAAAGGGATGCCCACATAAATAGGCAATGAAAGCAAAACGGATAAAAAGATTGATAGATAAAAGAAAAATTTAGGCATCTTCATTCTCTTTATCCTCCCAGAATGTTAATGCCATAAGCATAAAGACGATTTCTGTCCAAAATATTAAAGCACCCATTAATTCCCCTCCTTTGGTAATTCGATATGAAATAATGAAATGAACTTCTTTGTCTCCAAAGAATCTACGGTGTTGGCAAGCTTACCATCATACTCCGCGAAGTACAGAGGTCCCTTCTTGCCAAAGTCCTGTGCGAACCACTTACGAGCCATTCTTGCATCCTGTTCGCAAACATCCTTATTGTTGTTCTTCCACTCCGCTACATCCTGACGAACCTTCTCCAATACTACCTCAGAATGGTCAATCTGTCTCTTGACATCGTCAAAGATAGGTTGATATTCTCGAAAATAGGAAAGGAATTCGTAATGGTCATTTGCACGAATTAAGTCGACGATACGCTCCAATGTAATAACACCATTATTCTTTGCTCTATGCATCTCGAAGTAAAGAAGCGTCTTAATCTTTACACGCTCACCATTAGCATCACGAACGACAATGCCCTCATGACCATCGGGCATATCCTCAACGAGCTTACGATAGTCTGCCTCGTTGTTAAGATTATATATTTTTGGTTTAGGAATACCGATTTCTGTATTAATTTCTTGTAAAGTAGTCATATCTCTCGTCATTAAATGAAATAAACAAGGGTCTTTATATTCTATAACTATTCGATTAAAAATAGAGCAGCCCTCTAAACAATAAATATAATTTTTATTTAATTTTTCATAAGAGAAATCTGGATAAAAGGATATTAAATAGTCAAATAGTTCCTTAAAGTTTGAAAATTTAACATTTTCCATTGAAGCCTCTTCTGCATCAAAAGTTGAACGTGTCTTAATATGCCAAGAAGTACCATACCAATAAAGGAAAAATAGCGTGCCGTCTTCTTTTGAAGTCGCAATAGCACTATTCCAATCAATCTTTGCAGCATTAGACTCGTCAATATTATAAAAACGCTTAAAACCATAAACTATTGGCTTAAAAGTTTTATCTTCTATGATTGTTCCACGAGCCTCTTTAACTATTTCGTTTGAAGGGTCAGATTCTATTTGAGAATAATTAAATAAAATTAGGTTATTTTTTCTTTTTATTTTTAAAGAATAGGGAGGATTAGACAATAACTCCTCCCAATTTAAGTTCTCTTTCATAAAATTAGTTATTAACAAAGCAAATCCTCCTTTATAACTTCATTTTTATCTATTTTTCTATTTTTAAAAAAATTAATAATAACCAATGGTATTGAATGTTCTTCACAATACTTAAATTTTATCTCATCATATCGCTGCTATTTTAATAGTCCTTCTTCTCCTCCCCACATATCAACTGGATAATAATGCTGTCTTCCCTAACATTCGATAAGATATTTTAGTTGATTATCTTTAAAAATAGCAAAATCAAAACGCAACTATTTATTATCTCCATACAAATCATTAAAAGAAAATTCTTTAAGATAGTTAATACTATTATCTTTTAATAAAGTTTCAATTTGTTCTTCTCCATAACTTTTACGTCTACAGCCGCATGATGATGTATTTCCATTATTAAGCATCGCCGTTTGGACATAAACAATATTCCCACAATCACATCTGCATTTCCAATAAGTCTTATTCTTTATCTATTTACTATTATCTCGTTCAATTGGAGTAAGCATACCAAATTTTTTACCAGTTAAATCTTGTAGTTCTTTTTCTCTTATAAACTCCCCTTTTTTACAACCACAAGACCTACTAGCTCCATTTTTTAAGTAGTCTCCTGATACACTTTTTTCTTTTCCACAGGAACAGCGGCAATTCCAGTAGACTGTACCATTTTCATTCGTATGAGAATATGATAAAATTTCCCACTCACCAAATTTTTTCCCTATCATATTTTCAGTTTTAAGACAGCGGCACCCGCAACTCTTAGTGTTCCCCTTTTTTAAAGCATTTAAAGATACAGAAATTACTGTTCCACAATCACATTTAGCCAAGACCCAAGCTCTTTGTTTTTCTTTAGATTTTTCTATATCAAGAGAAATAATTTCTAAATCTCCATATCTTTGACCAATAACATCCTCATTAGATACTTTAAGATTTGTGCGAGTCATAGTATAATTTATTTTCTGCTCAATTTCTTTAATAATATCTGTCCGAGAAGTCGCACTATACCCTAAAGCAAGCAATGCCTCTCGATAAGTTTTTGATGTTTTTAAGATGTTATACAGTTCCTCATCTGAAAAATGTTCCCATTTTTTCATTTTCATCACCTCATATAATATGTGAGATAATTAACTCAAAAATCTAACATTTTACTCCTCCTTTAAACTTCTTCAGCCATCCAGTCGCTGAGTTTCTTTTTTACACTTTCAAAATTTTCCCTTATATAAAAGGTTTTTCTGCCATCGACAGTATTAATACAAGTCACGTCATCAGGCATATCTTCATCAGGAAAAATCATTGCAATTGCATTTACATTTAATATAATTCTGCCGCCCTCTAAAGAAATTAAGTTCTTATCCATTTTTTCTTTCCTTTCCTTATTTTCTATAATAATTATATTATAATTTATAAAATGTAAAGGTTTTTAATCCTTTCTGTCAAATCTGATTACTTCACATACACCCATGCAGCCTTTATGGATTTTTGTCTTACCGCTGTAAGATTCGAGTCGCTCTAAGACATCCTCTTCACTTATAGAATAGCCGTCCTTTACTTTGTCAGCATAATAGGTTTCTCCCATAGTGCCAACTATATCCTTACACTTACGGCACTTGTATACAGGAACAAATTCATATCGCTTTTTACTCATAATTTTACTTCCCTTCTTAACTTTTTCTATATATATTATAACATAAAATATAAAAAATGTCAAAAATTTAAAAGGGCGGCACAAAATTGCCGCCCCAATGATATCAATATTGCTCGCACCATTTATTCCAGTATTCGATTGCCTCATTTCTATTATAGAAGTCTCTACCATAAAAATTATCTGCTGGCAAATCTAATCTAACAATACCCCCATTTGTTAAACATTTAATTCGCCAGTCTTCCGAAAAACCGTCTTTTCCATTATAAACTTCTATCTTATTAATGGTAACTTCATTACCGCACAAAGGACAATTATGCATTGTTATTCTCCTCATACCATTTTAAAAATTTGCTGATAAATTCCTACATATCTTCTTTATTAGACCAAGGCTTCTCTTCGGGCATTCTATTAATTATATCAATAATATCCTGATACTCATCACGAACACCTTCTTGATATTCATCTGGTGTACTCCAAGAACCAGATGTCATATCTGATATGAAATCAGAATAATTACTTGCTATCTCCTCGATAAGGGCTTCTCTACTAATCAAACTCATATTTTAATCCTCCACTTTAGTATATATTATATGATAATGACCATAAGGTGAGTAAATTTCATAACCCATTGTGTCATTTTTATGTAGTTCAATTTCTTCAAGTTTCTTTAGAAAAACATCTTTTGGATATCGGGCTTCTCTATGACGGTCAGTATCTGTATTATAGCTTGAGCAAAGGTCTTTGATAATTTCATTTACTGCGCCTTCTTTGCTGCGATGAACACTTGGATGTGTCCATGGATAATAAAAAGCGTCGCTATCTTTATTATCCTTTGTTGTTATATAAATAAAGTCCATTTATCTCACCTTAAAACCCTTCCCAAATTTCTTCCTTTATTTCTACGCTAATGACATTACTGAGACGAATCAGCTTTGCATAATGCTCCTGCGCGCCCTCAAGAGTATTACAATAGCAATAGAGCTTCATAGCGCTGTATTTATCAGTATAATAAACACCCCACATCATCATCTTTTTCTTCCTTTCTTAATTTTTCCATCTCTTTCTTTCGCGCAGATAGTCCATATAAATGTGGTGTCCAGTTAAGAGTCCTACCTCTTCCCATTCATCGTCAGTGCCTTCCTTTTCTTTATAAAAGGAAATACGAGGATGTTTAATATCACATATGTCTTCTACTTGACAATTTGGACAACAGATGTGATATTCTTTGTTAAGAGTACGTTTCTCATAGCGGACGAAGCCTCTACTGAAAAAAGGAATTATTTCGCGTGTCATTACTATGTTACACTCGTCATCATAAAAACCAAATATACAACCGCAGACTTTGCACTTATGCTCACGCTGCTGTTCAATCTCATAATCGACTCTCATTAGAGGTATTTTACCCTGCTTAATTATCTCCATTTATAAGCTCCTCTCTATAAGGACACCCCTCACAAGTATCCGTATTACATTCGCCGCAAGGTGCATTTATGGGGATAGGATTTTCAATGGGCATATTCTCATAGGGCTTTTTAAGTTCTCTTTCCATAAACTCTTCGTCCTCCTTCTGTACTCTCTTAAACTCTGCGATTACTTTTTCACTGAAACCTTGGAATGGTCTGTACTCATATTTGCACCCTTCGCAAGTGGCGGCACCACATTCACCGCACCAAACACCAAGAGCGTTCCAGCCTATTCCATCTATGTGTAAGCCGCTCACTCCATTTCCTTCCTTTCCTTTTTAAGGGACTCCTTGTACTCATAAACAAATTCTCCTTTGTCTGTGCTAAAAAATTCTTTTAAATCGAACCATTTATCTTCTATAAGATTTCCTATTTTATGTATCGTGCCGCCCCAGCCTTCTGATTCAACTCTTATATATTGGCCTTCCAAATCTTCCCATCTCTCAACGCCAACCGTATCCATGATCTTCATCATTGCTACAATGGCAGTGCCATTACCTTTCCACTCTGTGGCACCAAGATGTCCGACTCCGTTCATATAGCCACCTATTCCGCATCCCCAGCAATTTCCTTCAACATTTAACCAAAAAGTTAAACAACCGTGGTCTGCCATTGTTATAGAAGTGCTTTTAATTCGTACATTTTTAATCTTACCCATTAGTTATCCTCCTTTTCCTTTTCAAGGAGCTTCTTAAACTCCATAACTCTCTGTGTATACCAAGGTTGCTCTCTAACCTTAGCAATTTCCTTTTCATGTTCATAATACCAGTCCATACATACATCTCTTGTGCCGCGAGCAACCATTCTTGTGCCTGTAAGTAAATCAGTAAGTATCCATTTCTTACCATTATCGGATTTATAAAGCGCAAGGTCTTCTGCCGCCCTCCAACCGCTAACAACTTCTATATCCTTTCCATAACTATCTATCATACGTATAGGAAAAGAAAATTTTGTATAAGCATATTTTACCATTTTCATCTTCCTTTCTTCATTTTTCTATATATATTATATCATAAAATATAAAAAATATCAAGTTTTTATAATAAAAAAGAGCACCATAATTAGTGGTGCTCATCTATAAAGTTTATTATTGCGGTTCTCGCTTCATCTATAAAATCGTAAATGTCAATTTCCATATATTCTTCTCTAAAAGCTTCTAAGGGATCATCTGCATCGCAACAACGAGAATAAAGAGTTTCAGTTGATATTTCAGGATATTTAATATGCGTATCATAGTCCTTTTCCATAGAAACACTTAAAACAGGAATTTGATAGGGATTAAAACGAGAATGCCCCATTACATCGACCTCTCGCGGCGGCACAGTATATACATAATATACGTTTCCACTTGTAGTTTTGAAAGCACGACCTACAAGAACCTTTAATTTTTCTTGTAATAATTCCTCATTTTCTCGTTCGAGAAGATAAATTTCATTATTTATTCTAATACTTTCCTCGTTTAATTCGTGCTTTTTCTTTTTTAATTCTTCGAGCCTTCCCACTTTATATCTTCCTCCAATTTACTAATTATATTATATGCCGCCGCCCAGTCCCATACTCTCCAGTCTGGTTTACTATACTTATAAAAACTTATATCGACATTCTCGTTCCAAGGATAAGAAAAACAAATACTATAATAATTCTTATCTCCCACTAAGTTATCGTAGCAATCATCTATGAGCACATCGAGATTTAAAAGCTGTTTCTTATGAATGTTAATAGTATGTTTCCAAACATATTCTTTAGGAAGAAAATTCAAGTTTCTTGCTAAATGCTTAATCTTTTTATCAAGATTGGAAGGTAAAGAACTTGTCACAAAATAAATTTCATGTCCATCTTTATAGAGCTTTTTTATATATTTCTTCGCATCTTTTACGAGTTTAACTTTCTTCCACATATGCCGCGACTCGAAAGCTTCCTTAACCAATAATTCATAACCAGGTGGCAAATTCTTTTCCAACCAGTATATTTTTATATCTTCTATCTTAATATTGAGTTCTGGAACTCGTTCATTTAAATATTCAATTACTGCATCTGTGGTTGCAACAACGACATTATCTAAATCAATCCCTATCTTCATTATCTTCCTCACATACCCATTTCATCACTTTAACTTCCTTAAGATAGCAGCGTATGGGCTTTTGAACTTCATAGTCTCCTATACCACAATCATCGTGATACCAGAAAGTCATCATATAATGCTCATCATTACCAACATCAAAGATGTACTCGTAGAGAACCCAGCCATGCCGCCCCTTCTCAAGAATTTCTCCCGTCTCCCAAGGGAAAACTTCATAGTTGAAAATATAGTGTATTTCTTCTGAAGACAGCGTTTCTCCTTTGCGGAATTTATTGGTAATTTCCTGCTCAAGATAAGCTTCCTCTTCTTTTGTTACCGCTGTATTCTCTCCGTCCACCCAGTTAGAATAAGTAGTATATCTATCTAAAATATCCTCGTAATTAAATTCCATTATACGTCCTCCTTATTTAAAGGGATTCCACCCAGGCTCGACTTGATTTATTTTAAATTCAGGTAATTCAGGTGGTTCTTTTAACGTTCCATCAATATTTCTCTTTCCCTCGCACCATTCATTGAAATGAGTATTCCATTCCTTTCTTGTGACGATTTTGCCGTTTTCCCAGAATAAATCTTGACGAAGGACCTCAAAGATAATTGTATCACATATCTTTCTGTTCTGAGGTGCGCCGTTTCTGCGAAGTCTGCCAACCTCAACTCCGCCATACTTCTTAATAACATTACGATAAAGTTTGAGAGCCTCAGTATTGTCAGCATAACAACGCCATTCAGCGCTCTTAATGCCAAATTTCTCAAACATATCTTTAAACATCTGGATGGCATCTTTTATAAAGGTTCTGTTATGCTTTTTAAAAGCAATAAGACCAAAGTTCATTGCACGCTTTGAAGGCTCATAAACCCAATAAGAGAAAAAGCCCACAACCTCTCCCTGCTCATTAACTGAAACGAACTGATATTGATTATCCGGTTTATCTGCAATATCGGGTATGCCTGGCGTTGTATCATAGTAATACATATAATCAGAGTCATACCAAGTCTCCGCCATTTTCTGGGTAAGTTGATCTTTATAGAGAATTGCTGGTTTAATCATTATCTACCTCTCCCGCTTTCTTTCTTTTCTTAGGATAAAAATCGCATTTTCTTTCGTCGCCGCCGCAATGGCATAGCTCTTTTTCTTTAGTGCCATTACATATAGCATAGTGATCACAAGACTCCCAACACTCACAAAGCTTATTCTTTTGATGTTCTTTTGCAACTCCCATCATTGTCTCCATAAAGTGTCCCATTGGCTTTTCGATAGCTTTATGGAATCCTTCTGGACTACGCAAATCATTTCTTAGAAACATCTGCGCCTGCAATGTACTACGGATTGTGCCGCTGTTATTGTCAATTACAAGCTCATAGTTGTTAGGATATTCCTCTTTCATAAAGTTGATAAGCCATTGAATATGTTCATCTATTTCTTCATACTAATAATTCATTTTTCTCCTCCTTGTTGTGCCGCCGGCCCTATGAAATTTTCGGTAAGTAGATTTTTAATGGTTAGACTTCAATATTTTCAGCCACGGCGGCACGATAAGGCTTCAATCATATTGTTGTATATTTCTGTTTCTTCATCTGTTAAATTACGCATTTAGTTTATCTCTAATGTTGTTTCAAGTTCACCCTCAACAAAATAGGGTACATTATCAATAATTTCTGTAAAAGCGCTAAAACAGTCATCTATGGTATCGCAGTATACTTTCTCATATAATCCTTGAAATATTTCTTTTTGCATTAATTCATCACATTTTGCTTGTATAGTCTTTTTTAATACTTCTTTTTCGATATACTCAGCCATTTTCCTCACCTCTCATATCTGCTCCGCTTCAACGTGCATAGCGTGAGCCTCAATGCTCAATGCTCATTATGCAATAGCCGCGCTTGCAGTAGTCGCCGCGGTAGACATATGTAACACTGACCCTAATGCACCGCCCTGTATAGCTCCCCTCGTAGCCACGGTTGATTTCGTGGAGAATAAGCTCATCGCCAGTCTGATAGTCGCGGTCGTCATAACGCACCTCGAATTTCTTCTTGCCCGAGGCGACAGCCTCAAAATATTCTGGGAGTATCTTCAGTTCATGTACCATTTGCGCCACCTCTCATATCTGCTCCACATAGTTCTTTGATAATTTTTTCTTGTTTTTCAATGAATTCCATATCACCTTCGAGTAAATAGTGCGACGTATTATAGGCATTGCCAATACATAACATCAAAGAATCCAAATGTCTAAGAATCTCCTTTATATCAACAGGCTGTACGTCTGCTTCTCTACGTTCTTTCAGCTCTTTCAGCTCCCTCAACCACTCAGCAAGTTGCAGATGATTTTCTCTTATGACTCTGAATTTCTCTATACTATCATTATCATGCAATGCCATAGAATCCTCTATACCATAGAGCGCTTCATGAGATATTCTATTGCACATCTTTATAGCTTCATCAAGTGTCATTTTTACTCATTTCCTCCAAAATCTAGCTTATAAGTCTGAATAACTTTTTTGTCCTGCATAATCAAATCCTCCCTTTATTTGGTCAGTAACTTTTGTTTTTCTTGTTCACATTTTTTAACATCCGCTCCTGAGCAGGTAAAGTCATAAGCCTTTGGACATTCATTGCACCATTGCATATATAATCTATACTTTTCAGTATCTTGCATGTCCTGTATTTCTTTCACTTTTTCAATATATTTCTCTTCACTCTCATACATATTATTCCTCCTTTATTAATTCTATATATATTATATCATATATAATAAAAAAAGTCAAAGCTTTTATGGCTTTGACTTCTTAAACTTAACCATCACAATTATCTGGGAGAAACTCTTGAATTGAGTCAAGGAATTTAGCAATAATCACAAGAGCTTGATTTCGCTGCTCCTTTAAAGCATCTATCTCTTTCTGTAGCTTTAAAACATATGCGACAGCTTCAGTAGGACGAGTCTCAATCATAAGTTTTATTTCATTAGTTTTCATTGTTTACTCCTCCCCTACGTATAGAATAACTTCACAATTAAGAGACTTTATCATTAGAATTTCTTTATCAAATAGATGTGTCTCTTTTTTCAGATTGACATTATATCCATTATAAAGGTTCTTATTCTTCCAAGCAGAAATGATTTTAATCGGCATATAGGTTTCTGCTACTTTACAAAAATCTCCTACAGTCATTCCGTGCTCCTTTCTGTTACCTTAATCATATCAAGATTTACTCCCGTCTTTCTGGCAAAAGCAATTTTACTTAACCGGAGCTTTTCGGCTTTTTCTTCTGGAGTATTTGCTATATAAGAAACTATTTCTTTGTAGATTGAAGGACCTCCGATGCCGGCGGCAGATGGCGCATAAAAAACATAACTATATTTCATTATATTACTCTCCTATATCTTATCTCTCAGAAAGAAACTCTCTTGCGTATCCCATTGTAAGTCCGCCGCAAATCTTACCAAAGTTCTCACAAGCCGTGACAACCTCTGGCTCCTCCTTGCGACAGTCCTCATACATCATCTTAGGAAGAATCTTTGCGATTGTTCCCATATCATGCTCGTCCCAGTCAGGCCTGAGTTGTCCCTCATCAACGAGCTTCTGGAGGCACTTCTCCGCTCTACGCTTTGTTGCAACAGTCGCAACATACTGTCTCTCAGCCTCTCTCTTCTTGAGCTCCTCGGGGTCTACTGGCTTCATATGATCGTGATGAACCTCCGAGAACTTCTCAGAAACAATCTTGAGGTATGCGGGAGTTCTGCTTGACTTATTATCAAGCCTGTCCTGAGACTTGATAACAATACCCTCGCCGATAGGTGTCGCACCCATAGATGTCTGACCTACGAACTGGTAAAGGTGGTCCCAGCCCTTGAACTCGCCCTCATAGATTACAGGAACGAAGTAGATAACCTGCTGTGTAAGCTCAGCACACTTCTCAAGTCCCTTGAAAATTGCCCAAGTATCCTCGTGAGGGAGATACTGCTCTGTCTCTGTGTCCCATACGTCGAACATATAGAAGTTCTTGTACTTATGGTCAGGGTACTGAATAGTATGCTTAGTGAGCCACTCACCAAAGATAATGTATCTGCCGCCCTGAGTAAGCATATCTACATATGATACTGTAAGTTGCTGTGCCCAGTTCCAAAAACCGTTAAGATTATTAGCCTCATTGAGCTGGTTCTTACGAGAGAACGCAAGAACTGTATTTGTTGTGGGGTCATATGTGAATGATGCATTTGAACCGTCGACCTTCTCGGTAATCGTTACCTGCTCACCGATTGAAAAGACGGTATCATACTTCTCCTTGAAACGCTCGATGTCTACATACTTTTTCATTTCTTTTTACCTCTTTCCTCATTTTCTATATATATTATATCATAATATATAAAAAATGTCAAATTTTTATTCATCATAACTTTGGTGCTTTTTTTTAACAGGAGCATACTGTATAACCTTCACTTCTTTCTGCTCAACTTCGTACATATCTCTAATATACCAATTGCAAAAGCCAGAATAATCCCACATTCCATCAAGAGCATAAAGTTTATGAGTAAATGGATGTTCAAAAACTCTAGTTTGTCTTTCCCATCCTTCTTCTATATCATACTCAAGTGCTTCACAGTCTATTTCCTCATATTCAAAACCAAGCCATTCAGCAATTTCCTGCATAAAATCGGCATCATAAGGAAAGAACTCATCATTTGTGCTGTATTCATCACCATATTCAGCCACAAAAACTATATATTCCCAAAGAAAACTATAAAGCTGACCTCTAAAATCAAGAGCAACATCATCATCTGCATTCATATAAAAAACAGCTATTTCATTCATACTCTTGATGTAAAGATTGGTACCGTTACCACTTGTATACACAAAATATTTCATTAAAATCTCTCCTTATATAAATTTTCCACCATTAACTAATGGTAAATCTTTATACTCCGGCAATTTTATTGCTTCTTCATAATTAGTCAGTCTTTCTCCATCAGGATGTCTTAAGAAAAACCAATCTTCTTGCAATTTACCGCAAATTTTACATTGACGACCAATAGCAAGAAAATCCCAATCTTTATATCTAATTAAAACCTTCTGATAATCATGTTTATGATTAGCCTTTTTAGGTTTTACTTTAACTTTCTTCTTACCATTTGAAGGCTGGTCTTGTACCGCCGTGTCATAAAATTTGTTAAGGGCGGCACGCTCATCTATTATCTCATCATAGCAGTTCATCTTCTTAAAATCAGACTTACCCATTTAATTCTCCTATCTTCTCTGGATTGGTGACTTCAAAGCAAACGGCTTTACGTTTTACCTTGAAGAATGGTATATGTTTGAAGCGTCTGTACTTCTGTTCTGTAATATAAACGGGTTTGATTGCTCCCAAATAAATTAAATGGAAGCCTAACTCGTCGATAGCGTCTTGGCATACAGTAAAAAGCATACCCTTTTCAAGAGGACATAGTCTTGGCTGTTTGGTTTTTCCTTTAATGAATTGCTTATTCTCCATTTGTGTCCTCCTCAAAGTCTTTTACACCGATGCCGATAAGGTCGCCGATACCATAAAAGATACCGTCACCGTGAGAGTGCCATGGAGGGCCCATACACCTCTTATGTTTACCGACATTTGGCGGTTCCATATCTCTGATTTGTGGCTCGAAACTCATCTTGTCAATGGTAAATTTTTCAGTAAAGACAAGTCCACAACTTCGACATCTATAATAACGTGTGCCGTCATAATATCTTTCTTTTCCCATTATTCTTCCTCCAGCCATTCTTTTGGAAAGCCCCAAGGTCTCCACCCTTCTTGACTTTCCCAATTTTCATCAACAAATTTCTTAAATGCGAAGAAAGTTTCTTT
>Ga0310696_10001060_pt1 | contig 40463 bp, 25 predicted proteins | sample AusTroGonzalo_MG_4_FD_203885 | JGI IMG/M metagenome (GOLD analysis project Ga0310696, IMG submission 203885) | Bovine rumen microbial communities from tropical cattle in Woodstock, Queensland, Australia - Gonzalo_02 (v2) (version 2) | ecosystem: Host-associated > Mammals > Digestive system >... | reverse complement strand
TGCTCGACTTTGACATCACTTAAGATTCCGAAACCGGTGTTGATACCGTAAACAGCCTTGTCATTTTTAAGAATCGAATCGACGAATTTGCGGCACTTCGCCATTTTAGCGCGCGTCTTTTCGTTGATTGCGACTTCAGCCTGACCTTTAGCAACTAAAACGACATCATCGATCGTGAGATTTTCACCGTTAAGAAAAACTTTTTTCATAATTCCCCCACAAATTTCAAGTTTATAAAACAAAAAACGGATGCTTATAGCACAAAAAATTGAAAAAAGAATTTTAAAAAGATTTTTTGCCAGATTTTGAAATAATTTTAATATTAGCGCTGTTTTTTGGTCGTTTTTTTGTCTGTTTTGCGGGAATTGAGATGCTTAACGAGGAATTGCTCAAAAAAATCAGATATATAGAGTTGAATGTAAAAAAGAAGGTAGATAGCTATTTCCAGGGTTCCTACCAGACTTTGTTCAAAGGGCACGGGCTGGAGTTTCAGGAAGTGCGCGAATACACCGAAAACGACGACGCGCGTCTTATCGACTGGAACGTTACGGCAAGAATGGGAAAACCTTTCGTCAAACTTTATCAGGAGGAGCGAGAACTCACAGTTCTGATCGTCGCAGATATTTCGGGTTCGAGCATCTACGGTCAGAACGAAGGAATCCGCGACGCGATGACGACAATCGCGGCGGCACTCACTTTCAGCGCGATAAAAAATTCGGACAAGGTCGGGCTTCTCCTTTTTTCGGATCAAGTCGAGGAGTACATTCCGCCGAGAAAAGGGAAAAACCACCTTTTGACCGTTATCCGCTCGCTTCTCACCGCCGAACCGACGGGACGCGGAACCGATCCGGACGCCGCTTTCAAGTTTCTGAACAAAGTCATGAAGCGCAAAGCTCTCGTATTTTTCCTTTCCGACATGCTTTTCGACAAAATGCCCGAATCGGTGAAACCAGCGCTTCTGAAACACGAAATCGTATCGGTCGGACTGATTGACGAAATGCTCTTTTCCCCCTTTATTGACGGGGCTCTGCGTACAGTTGACCCCGAAAGCGGAACAATTGAAACTTTCGATTTTTCGCAGGCCTCCCGCGTCGGAATAGACCGTTTCATCGCTGAAAAAAAAGAAGCTTTAGACAGACTCGGAATAAATTCGATGTGGATAAGAAACCGCGAAAATTACATGGACGACCTTGTAAACGAGTTCAAAAAACTTAATCGGATCAAAAAAAGATAACCATACCTAAACGGCAACTTTTTAATAAAATCAATCATTTAAAGCACCTAAAAAATTTTTTCCTATTTTCTCTTGACAAATGACTCTCCAGTATTAAAAAGCGGAACTGGTGAGTTTCATTTTACGAAACTCAAGCGTTTTGAGATGAGAGGTTTGCAATGTTTTTCAAGATGACAAAAAACCAGATCGAGCGGAAGCTCAAAATATTGAAATCGGCAGTCCAGAGTTTCGCTGCATCGGGTTTCCATATTTCCGATATCGACAAAATCGCGAAGAATGCGGGCGTCGGAAAAGGAACGCTCTACCGCTATTTCCAGAACAAGGAAGATCTCTTCTTCGAGTCTGTGAAATACTGCATGGACGAGATGTACGACGAAATCGGCAAAAAGCTGGAAAACGTCGGCTACAACGACTTCGTCGGCGTTCTTTTCGATGCCCACATGGACTACTACCGCGAGCATAAAGAAACCTACATGCTTGTAGCTAACGCGATCCTTCAGATGCCTGAATCATCGGTCAACTTCTTCCATGAGATGCACAGGGAAAAGATGAAAATCATCCTCGGCAAACTCCAGAGCGGTGTAAAGGAAGGGGCTGTGAAGGATGTCGATCTCGAAGTCCTCGTAAAAATGCTGAACCTTGTATCGCAGATTTTCTGTCTGACAAAGGACATTTCTCCGGAAGCTGACGACTACGAACGCGTAAAAAAGACTTTTGTGAATGTTTTCAACTATGGACTTTTAAAATAATAAATTGAGAGGTTGTCATGAAAAAGTTATTGATTTTGTTCACAGTTTCAGTTTTTCTTCTCACTGCCTGCTTCGAAAAGGAAGAAGCTCAGCAAGAAACCCCTGCCGTTGAAAAAACTCCGGTCGTTGCAGTTATTGAAGCAAAAGAAGAAAGCTACTCCCCTGCTCTTGAATTCGGAGGTTCCTTCAAGCCTTTCAGAGAGGCAAACCTTTCAGCGAGAATGCCAGGAAAAATCAAAAAAATCCACTACCGCGAAGGTGCAGCGGTTCCGAAAGGATCGGTAATCGTTACACTTTCAGGAGAAATGGCTGAGGCGGCCGAAGCCGAGCTTGAAGCAGTCGAAAAAGACTACGAAAGAGTGAAAGACCTCGTCGATTCAGGCGTTCTGCCGCAGCAGCAGCTGGATCACCTTGAAGCAAAGCTCAACGCATCGAAAGCAAAAGTAAAAATGACTAAGGAAAATATGGAAATCATCGCTCCTTTCGACGGAATGGTAGCAGAACACATGCTCAGAGAAGGCGAAGAGTTCATGCTGCTCAACCCCGGCCTTACTCCCGGTTTTTCGCATGCAAACGGCATCATCAGATTCATGGATCTGAACAAACTTTTCCTTGAGATCAAGGTCGATGAAAAAGAACTTCCGCTCATCCAGAAAATAAAAGATATCGAAGTTGTTGCGGACGCTTACCCAGATACGAAAATAAAAGGAAAAATCTATTCGACAGAAACGCTCGTATCGGTAATTTCAAGAACGGCAGTCGTAAAGATCGAGATCAACAACGCGAAAAAGCTGATAAAACCCGGCATGTTCGGCAGAGTCAAGATTTCTCTTCCCGAAGTCAAGGCTGTAATGGTCCCTCGTCTTTCTCTGATACGTCAGGCAGGAACAAACCAGTATCACCTCTTCGTCATCGAAAACAACACAGCTGTCCTAAAAAATGTTGAAATAATTGAAGATTTAGGTGAATTCTACGCTGTAAAAGGAATAAACAGCGGCGAAGCGGTCGTCAGTGCCGGCAAAACAAAACTTAGAGACGGCGTTTCAGTTACTGTCAGCAACAAGTAGGTGCAAAGATGAGACTGTCACAGATTGCTGTAAAAAAGCCCGTCACGATATCTATGATATTCACGGGTATTCTGATTTTCGGTCTGCTCGCGTTCTTCGCACTGAAACTCGATATTCTGCCTCAAGCCGAATATCCTTCCCTCACAGTCGTTACGGTTCTTCCAGGCGCATCTTCGGAAGATGTCGAGCAGCAGGTCACGAAACTGCTTGAAAAACAGCTTGCCGGTGTTCCCAAAATCAAATCGCTGAAATCGGTTTCAAAGGAAAACGTCAGCTTCATTATGCTTGAATTCAACTTCGGAACCGTCATAGGAGATGCTACCAACGATGTCAGAGACAGGATCGGTCCTGTCAAAAAAGTGCTTCCGTCCTACGCATTCGACCCGATGATTTTAAAAGTCGACAGTTCGATGGTACCTGTCATCATGTACGGTATTTCGGCTAAGGAAAGCGAGGCCGGGCTGGCTAAGATCATAGACGACCGAATTGAAGGAAGACTCAAACAGGTAGACGGTATCGGCGGTCTTATCACTCTGGCCGCACCGAAAAGAGAGATCGAAATAGTAGTCGACCCGGTAAAACTCCGTTCGAGCGGGATCTCGGTCGGAATGATCGCGAAACTTCTTGAAACGCAGAACATTTCAGTTCCCGGCGGCAGCATAAAAACGGGCGGAATGGACCTTTCGGTGCGCGTTCCGGCCGAATTTGAATCGGTCGACGAAATCGGTGAAATACAGATACCGGCGCGTGACGGCAGCATGGTCAGACTTTCCTCTCTTGCAGAGATCAGAGACAGGCTCAAAGATCAGGATCTGTCAGTCCGTGCGAAAGGAAAGACGATGGCCGTCATCATGACGCAGAAACAGAGCGGCGCGAACACTCTTGAAGTTGCAAGGAACATAAAGGCGGCGATGGAGGAAATACGCAAAAACGTTCCGAAAGATGTAGTCATCGAAGAGCTCAACGACTCTTCGGAAGTCATCGAAATGTCGATCAAAAACCTGGCAACAACAGCAGCTTACGCGATGATTTTCGTCATTTTAGTCATTCTTTTCTTCCTGCGTGAATGGCGCGGAAGCCTCATCATCACGCTGACCATCCCCTTCTCGCTCATCATCGGTCTCATTTTCATGTATGTCTGCGGATATACGATCAACATTTTCTCGCTTATGGCTCTTTCGATAACGCTCGGTATGGTCGTCGACAACACGGTCGTCGTCTTCGAGAACATCACGCGCCACATCGAGGAGGGCTCGCGTCCGGCGGAAGCGGCTATCTTCGGTGCAGGAGAAATGACTTCGGCAATTTCTGCTTCGACTCTCACGACTGTCGCCGTTTTCATCCCGCTCGCCTTCGTCAGCGGTATCGTCGGACTTCTGTTCAAGCAGCTCGCCTTCGTTGCTTCAGTCACGATCGCGGCATCTCTTCTCGTTTCACTTTCGCTTGCTCCGATGCTGAGTTCAGTCCTTATGAAGCGTAAGATAAAAGAGAAAAAGCACGGATTTTTGTACAACATTTCGGAAAAGCTCTTCGTTTTCGTCGAAGATCTCTACAAATCGCTGCTCGGACTCAACATAAGGTTCAGATGGCTCGTTGTAATCGCAGTCGCCGCAGTATTCTTCTTCACGATCAAGGCAGGGCTCAGCACAGGAACCGACTACATTCCTGAGTTCGATATGGGTGATATAGTTGCAACAGCCGAGCTTGAATCAAGCGTCAATGCCGAAGAGACTGCGGAAGTTGCAAAAAAGATCGAAGAAATCGTCAAGAGAAACATCGATGAAAAGGACGTAAGAAGCTACTACACGATAACCGGCCAGACTGACAATGGTCTTCTTTCGATGTTCGGATTCTCCGAAGGCAAAAATATCGCTACGATAATGGTAAAGATAGTCAACCGCAACAAACGAAACTACCACATCAAAACCGTTGCGGCAAAGATAAGAAAGGAAGTCGAGGAGATCCCGGAGATCGTTTCGTTCAACATGACGGCGGGTTCGCTGCTTCAGAGCGCGATGCTTGGTTCGACAAAGCCTATCGAGATCAAAATCAAGGGCAACGACCTCAAAAAACTTGCCGAAACAGGCGACAGGCTCCAGAAGATCTTCGAAGAACAGCCTTATCTTCAGGATGTTGAATCGACTGTCGACCGCGGCAAACCTGAGATCACCGTCAAATTCGACAGAGTCAAACTTGCGAGACTCGGGATCAATGCCGGAATGGCTGCCCTTGCAGTCCGTGAAAGCCTTTACGGCGCAGATTCGGGCGAATACAAGCAGGACAACGACGAATACGACATCGTCATCCGCTACGACAAGGAAAAACGCAGCAAAATCAGCGACCTGAAAAACATCATGCTCACTTCGGCGACAGGCGAACTCATTCCTCTCAGTGCAGTAGGCATCATCGAGGAAACTGACGGACCCACGCAGATCCTCCACGAAACACAGCAGAGGATCGTCTATCTGAAGCTCACTCTCAACGACATTTCGCTGGGTGACGCAACGAAAAACGTCATGAAGATAATTAAAAACGAAGAGATAGATCCGGATGTTTACATCGAGCTCGGCGGTCAGGTCGTTGACCAGCAGTCCACTTTCGGCGACATGAAACTTCTTTTCCTGATAAGCCTTTTCCTGATCTACGCGATCATGGCGAGCCAGTTTGAATCGCTCAGGGATCCGTTCATCATCATGTTCACCGTTCCCCTTTCCGTTATCGGCGTAATCTGGGCTTTCATCCTTACCGGAACCACTTTGAGCGCGGTAACATTCGTCGGAGTCATCATGCTTCTGGGTATCGTCGTCAACAACGGTATCGTTCTTGTTGACTACACGAACCTTCTGCGGGGAAGAGGATACACGATAGTCGAAGCAATCAAGGAAGGCGGCAGATCGAGACTCCGTCCCGTTCTCATGACGGCAATCACTACAATCATCGGTATGGTTCCGATGGCACTCAACAATGGCGCAGGATCGGAAATCTGGAAGCCGCTCGGAATAACGGTCATCGGCGGACTTACGGTGTCTACTCTCGTAACGCTGCTTCTCATTCCTGCGATTTATGCAATCATGCACACAAGAGAGATGATTAAAGAGGCCAAAGTTGCAAAAGCGGCGGCTGAAGCTGAAGGAGGTGCAAAATGAAATTCGTTTATATAAGCTGCAATATTTCCAAACTCGAACAGACGACAGAAGAGATCAGAAATCTCGGAATAAAAACCTTCCAGATCGTTGAAGACACGGCGGGCTCCTTTGAAAACGGCAATCCGAGAATGAACACTTCGGTATGGCCCGGAACGAACGCTGTCATATTCCTGCAGGTCACTCCCGAAAAATGCAAAGAGCTGCTCTCGACTGTCCGCAGAATGAACACGGAGATAGTCAACGAAAACGAACGAATACTAGCGGCATCATGGGAATGCGAAGATTATGTCTATTCTGATGAAGAGAAGGAGGCATGAGATGAAAAAATCAATAATTTCAACAATTTACTTACTGCTCACAATTTCTCTCAATCTGACTGCCGAAGAGCTCGGAATCGATGAAATCATCTCGATCGCGATAGAAAACAGCGAGGCGATAAAATCCGAGGACACAAAATCGGGCAAAGACGAATACGAGAAGAAAGCCGTTTTCATGCGCTTCTTCCCAACTATCTCGCTTGAAGCAAAACTGCTGAAACTTGAATACTTTCCGGAACCCGACAAACTCACGGTAGACTTGTCCGAAACAGTCCAGCAACTCGGAGAAGCAATCAACGCATCGAGCCCTATTCCAATCAATCTGCCGACCGAACTTCCGCCTAAAGAAATCGATCTTGGCGTTCCGACGCACCAGAGGACGCTTGATCTCACGGTCGTTCAGCCGCTCACTCCGCTCTGGGGGATCTATCAGGGCTACAAAGCGCTTGAGCTGAAATCGGAAATTTCAAAACTAAAATCGGAACTTACGAAAGATAAAATCAAGCTCGAAATCGTCAAAATCTATAACTCCTACAACATGCTGAGCGACATTCTGAAGCTTTTGGACGAATCGTTCGAGCAGCTTGACCGCTATGAGAAAAACGCCGAGAAATTCCACAAGGCGGGACTTATTGATGAAACCGCGCTCTACAAAATCAAGGTCGAAAGAGCAGCTCTCGAAGTCGAAAAAGAGAAATATCTCGGAAACCAGTCGGTCATCAAAGCGGCTTTAGCTATGTTCATGAACCGCGACGAAGAGAGTTTTGAAATCAAATACGACAAGCCGGAATTCCGCGAAATAACAAAAAGCGAGGACGAAATAATCGAAGCGCAGGCAAGCAACAGAACCGAAATGCTTATGCTCAACAAAAACAGTGAGATTCAAGAACGCCTCAACAAAAAGGCTGTGCAGAATTTCATTCCGCAAGTCGGGCTCACTTTCGGGTTCAAGAAAAACTGGGATTCGACACTCATAAACCCGGAAGGAGTAATGTTCTTCGGCGCTGTCGCAAGATGGGAATTCGGTTTCGACACGGCGCGTCAGTATTACGAATATCAGGCAGTAAAAGCGTCATCAGTTTCTACGGAACTTGAAAACATCAAACTCAAAAAGGACATGACGCTGCAGGTCAAAAAACTGATGGCCGACATCAAGGTTCTCGAAAAAGCGCTTGAACAGAACAAAACGCAGATCGAATCGGCTGAAGTGACACGCAAGATCCAGGAAGCGAAATACGAAAAGCAGATGACCACAGAAACTGAGCTTCTCAACGCGCAGCTCATGGTCAAAAAATCGAAAACCGAAGAAATCGCAAACCTCTACAAATACAAAACAGCTCTCGACGAACTCGCGATAATCACCGGAAGTGAACTGTAGTGTCGTGACGTCGTCACGCCGTCACGATAAAAAGTTGAGAAATAAAACAACAACATTAAAATCTCGCGTTTTTTGATTGTTTTGAGGTGTTAAATGAAAAATCTTTTAATCGGAATTCTTCTTATTATTTCGGTCGCATCAATTGCTTATGCGGCAGTTTCAATGAAAAAAATGTCAGCAATGAATGAGGAAATTGCTTCTTTCAAAACCGAGAAAATCGCACTGCTTGCAGAGCACGAAAAGTGTCTCGAATACAAGGAGCAGTCGCTTAGAAAAGAACTTATGACCAAATATCTTGATTCGATAGTAGCACTTCTCAATAGAATTGAAACAGGGCATAAACCTACTAAAGAAGAGACTGAAAACTTCTATGACCGTATCGATTTTATTGCCCAAAACATAGAATCAGCCGCAGTATCAAAAGAAGAGATCAGCCTTGTCCTCAATTTTATTGATTCTGCAAAAAAGACTTTTGAAACCAAAACCAAAACACCTTCAGAAACGGATAAGAAGTGAATTTTCTTGAAAATAAACTCTTAATATAGTATAGGGCAGTGTTTTTGAACCTTTGAAAGGAGATAGTTATGGGCAAATACAGCAATTTGGTTAAAAACCTTGGTACAGACACGGATAAAATAAAGTTCACATTTATAAAGGGAAAATATTCCGGTGGAGAATTTTCAATCCGTGAAGGACAGAAACTCTCTATTGGCAGAGATATTTCCTCTGATGTCGCTATCGTTGATTCCAAGGTCAGCCGCAGCCACGCTTCAATAACGGCTCGTGACGGCAAACTCTTCATCGAAGATCACAACAGCACGAACGGAACTTATGTGAACGGAGAAAAGTTGAGTCCCTCGACTGCGACTGAGCTCAAGATCGGTTCTAATTTTTCAGTAGGCGATTCCACGATACTTGTCGGAGAAGAACCTGCTCCGAACGAAAACGCGCCGGAAGTTTCATTCAAGGAAAACAGTTTTACAAAATCAAGAAAGATGCAGGAAAAAACTATACCTGAAACTCAAATACAAATTGAAGATGACGATGAAAAGGCTTTCACGCTTGACGAATCGCTTCAGGTCATCACCCCGAATACTCAGGATTCTTCCGCTAATGAAAACGCCAAGGTTAATATCGGTAAACTCAACCTTAAGAAAACAACAAAGTCGGATATCGAAAAGGATAATCTTGCACATGCAAACACTTCGTCAACAGGAAGTCTTTCGGCTATGGATGTCGCTGATCTGCTCAAGATTCTCGCACAGTCGGCTTCTGCCGGATATCTCAAGCTCAACATAACCTCTCCGTTTGCCGAACAGATTGAAGTCACAATCAGTGCAACAGGAATTGTTGCCTGCGAATCTATAACAAACAAAAGTTTCTCGCAGGAAAAAGCCCTTTCCCGCGCCCTTCTTGCTAAAGACGGCGAATATTCGTTTAAAATTGATGCTGCACCGAAAGACGAAGCTTCAAACAGACAGCTTGAAGATGTTTTCATGGAAATTTCCAACCAGAAAGAAAATCTCACAAAATACAGAAATATCGCCAACCACGGCACAATGGAGTTTGCAAACCCGATCAAAGGAAAGCTTTCCGATTTATCCAAAACCGAACTTGACACGCTTCAGTTCATGGTAAATTCAAGAGAAGTTATTAAATATCTCAATGCCTTCACCGACAATGATGACTTTATTCTTATGTCAGAAATCGTAAAATACATCGATCTTGGCATTCTTTCCGAAGGTAAAAAATTCGACAAACTTGCTGACGATATTCTCGATTTTTAAGTTTGGATTCATTGGCAGCAAAATTCATTTACATCTGGGGTTACCCGCTTGATTTCTCGCTTTCTCCGTTTTTTCAGGAACACTGCGCTATTATTTCAGGGAACCGTATTCTCTACAAAATTTTTCGGGGAGAAACAGAAGATTTTCTACAACTTCTGAAAAATGAAAGATGTATCGGTGCAAACGTCACGATTCCGCATAAAATCGATGTACTGAGCCTTTGCGACGAGTTGACTGAAACGGCAAAAACGGCAGGAAGCGTGAACACAATTTTCAAAAGTAACGGCAGAATTTTTGGCGACAATACCGACGGAACCGGACTTGTAAAATGGCTTAAAATCAAAGGAACAAACCTTGAAAAATGCGAAATTCTGGGTAACGGCGGCAGCGCACGATCTATAGCCGCTGCACTTTCCAAAGAAAACTGCGAAATCACAATTTTCGGCAGAACCGAAAAAAGCTGGGAAAAAAATTTCGGCGTTTTTAAGCCTCTTTCGGAATGGAAAGACGACTTTCTGACTATAAGCACCCTGCCCTTCGAAGTCAAAGGCAAAAATGTTGTAAACATAGGATATTCCAGCGGAAAAGCATCAATAGATTCGCAGATGATGCTTGCTTTTCAGGGCTGGCTCGGTGCTCAGAGATGGTTCGGAAATACTCTTCCGGCGGAAGATTTTGCAAGAATTGTAAAACTTCATGCAAAAGCGCAGTCCAATCAAGGACTTATATTGAATTTAGCGAATAAAAATGAGATTTAATCAGTTTTTGGGAAACATTCTTTCAACCGCTTTGGAAAGGCAGTCTGACGGAGACAAATACGACATTCTGCTGAACGATATTTTTAAGGAGAAAAGGCTCGGAAAACGAGACAGAATCTGGGTTTCAGACCGTTTTTTCTTCTACTTAAGGCACAAACTTTTTTTCGATGAAGTTTCGGAAAATTCTGAAATCTGCGCTAAAAACATCGCGATGGTTCTTGAAGATGAACCCGATGAAATTTTAAGCATAAAAATAGAGATTCTGCAAAAAAACGGAACTTACGACCAACTTTTCAATGAATCTTTCCCCGAAATTTTAGCCAATGAAATCAGAACCTTATATGGTAAAAACGCTTTCGAATGGTTCAATTCAAAGGCAAAAACCGTTTTAAGGACAAACCTCCGGAAAATCGCACGTGACGAACTTTCGGAAATGCTGAAAAACGAAGGTTTCGCCAATTCTCCTGCTCCGCTCTCCCCTGCCGGAATAATTCTCGAACCGACAAATAAAAGCCTTAAAAATTCGGAACTTTTCGAGAAAGGATTTTTCGAGTTTCAGGACGAATCGAGCCAGCTTGCCTCGCTTTTAGTGAATAAAAACTGCAAAAACCTGCTTGAACCGTGCGCCGGCGGAGGCGGAAAATCACTTTCAATAGCCTCTTTTTTCAAAAATATCGAAATCACAGCAAGCGATTCCAGAACATATCTTTTCAAAGAGATTAAAGAGCGTGCAGCACGCGCCGGAACAAAGATACAAACAGCCGGATTTCAGGATATAAGTGACAACTTCGACACTGTTTTCATTGATTCTCCGTGCAGCGGAAGCGGCGTAATCAGGCGTAACCCAGGAGACCGCTGGAAAATAGACGAGAAAATGCTTTCAGACCTCAACAATCTGCAGAAAGAACTGATTCAGAAATTCTCGGAAAAGGTGAGAATCGGCGGTGAACTTATTTATGTCACATGCAGCTTCCTGAAATGCGAAAACGAAGAAATCATCAAAGATTTTCTCAATAAAAACAAAAACTTTTCTTTAATTCCGGCAAAAGAACGCCTCATTGAAAATCTCGGCAGCGAAGAACTTCTTTCCGAAATCACGGACGGAGATTTCCTCAAAATCCAACCTGGGCACGAACGTGATTTAATGTTCGGTGCGGTTCTTGTTCGCCGCCGCTAATTTTGTCGATACATCGATATTCCGATATATCGTTTACCGAAAGCGGCGAATCGAGTGAAAAAACTCCTTCTTTTACTTATCGCACATTTATTGAAAAACCGTTAAATTTTTCCGAGAAATTCATGGAAAACCGTTAAATTTTTCAAAAATTTTCTTGGAAAATCGTTAAATTTGTGATATTTTGGCTGTAATTTCAGCTCTTTTTACTTTTTAAAGAGGATAGGCTCATGTTAGTCAGGAAAATAGAAAAAATTCTGGAGAAATTCTTCGATAAAAAAAACAGAAAAGCGCTGCTTGTTACAGGGGCTCGTCAGGTCGGAAAAACTTACACGATAGAACGTTTTGCAAAAGAACATTTCAAGCACTACGTGAAAATAAACTTTATTGAAAACAAAGAGGCTATTTCGATTTTCGAAAATGTTTCCGATGCTAAAGAGCTGCTTCTTCGCATTTCGGTCTTTGCCGGAAAGGATCTCGTTCCGAACAAGACAGTTGTGTTTTTTGACGAAGTTCAGGAGTGCCGTGAAATTGCGACAGCGGTGAAGTTTCTCGTTGAAGAGGGGAGTTTCCGATACATTCTTAGCGGCTCGCTTCTCGGCGTAGATCTCAAGGACATCCGCTCGGTTCCTGTCGGATATATGGACATAGTTGAAATGTATCCGCTTGATTTCGAGGAATTTTTGACAGCAAACGGTGTTTCGCAGAGAGTTTTCGATGCTCTGCGCGATGCATTCGAAAACAAAACACCTGTTGATCCGGTGGTTCACAGCAAACTTATGGAGTTTTTCCGGCTTTATCTCGTTGTTGGCGGGATGCCTGCCGTCGTGCAGAAATATCTCGATACAAACAACATCGCGGAAGTTGTTGACGAGCAGAAAAGTATCGTCACGCTCTACAAAAAGGATATTGCAAAATACGATCCGGCAAACAAGCTTTATCTTGAAGATATTTTTGAACTTATTCCAAGCGAACTTAACGCTAAAAACAAGCGTTTTTTGTTGAAAAACCTTAACGAAAACCAGCGTTTTTCAAGATTCGCACACAGTTTTCTCTGGCTTAAGGATGCAGGTGTCGCACTTCCGGTCTTTTGTGTCAGCGAGCCGAAAACACCGCTTCTTCTTTCAAAAACCACGAATCTCTTCAAACTTTTTCTGGCCGACACCGGACTTCTCGCAAGTATGTATATGAACGGCATCCAGCGGAAAATCCTCGCTAACGAGCTCGATATCAACTTCGGCTCGGTATATGAAAACGTCGCGGCGCAGGAACTCAAAGCTCACGGTTTCGATCTTTATTATTTCAACAGCAAAAAGCAGGGCGAACTTGATTTTGTCATCGAACAGAACGGTGAAGTTGTGCCGGTAGAGATAAAATCGGGCAAAGATTACGCAAAACACGCAGCCCTCAGCAATGTGTGCAAAAATCCTGATTACGGAATCAGAAACGCTCTCGTTTTCCATAACGGCAATGTAGAACAGAACGGAAAAATAACATATTACCCCGTTTATATGCTGATGTTTGTCAAAAATGCAGAAGTTGATGAAAATTTCGTTTATAAAATAGATTCGGATATTTTGAAGTGAGAAAGAGAGGTGAAACCTAATGAAAAAACTCATTCTTTTGCTTATCGCTCTGATATTTTTAGCCGTTTCATGCGGTGGATCGAAAAAAGCGGAAAATGATGACAATGCCGTTATGCCGGATGAAGATGAAATAAACAATGAAGAAACAGATGATGAGGATACTCTGCAACTGGATGAAGACAACGGCAGCCCCCGACCTTCTTTCGTTAATATCTGCACGGGACTTACAAAGTGTTACGACAGCGAAAAGGAAATAAACTGTCCCAAAAAGGATAAAGATTTTTACGGTCAGGATGCGAACTTCGCAAAACTAGGGAAATGTGTTCCGCGAAAGTTTTCTGTTGATAAATCTATCGGAAACGAGCCGGTCGTCATTGACAAAGTTACCGGACTTGAATGGTCGCAGAGCTTTTTCGAAATCGGAAATTTTACGGAGGCTTCCGATTACTGCGAAAATCTGAATTACGGCGGGCATGATGACTGGAGAGCTCCGAAAGTCAAAGAACTATTTTCAATTATTGACTGGAGCAGATACGATCCGGCAATAGACACAGATTATTTTCCGAAAACGCCGTCAGCGAATTTTATAGCTTTATCGGCGGACGACCGATATATGTGGATTGTCAATTTCTCAAATGGAGCGACACGTACGACCTCAAATCTCAGCGGCAAAATTTATTTGCGTTGCGTAAGAGGCAACGATTCATTCTGGAAAGTAGAAATCCTGTCGGATTACGGCGGTCCGGAAATCTATTACATCAACTACAATTCACGAGAAAACAAAAAATCCGAAATTTTCATGGGAGGACTCCGTCCGTATGCACCAACTTGGGAAGAGGCTTTGAAGTACTGCAACGAGCAGACTTTAGCCGGAATTTCAAACTGGAGACTTCCAAACATAAACGAACTAATGTTTTTTCTGTTTCATATCGGCGGAGGAAATTCTTCCTACTGGTCATCGACTACATACGCCGAAGATCCGTCCGGATCATGGATATTCAAATATGGTTCAAGTATTTCAGCAGAACCAAAAAACAGCAGTCAGGACAATATTATTGTATTATGCGTGGCTGATGCTCCGTGTGAAAAAGGACTTGCATGGACAGGAACAGATTGCGTGAACTTCTGCGATCCTAACCCGTGCAAAGAGATGGAACATTCAAACGGAAAATGCGAATTGAATTTTTATTCCAAGCTCGACAAAGATTCCTTTACCTGCGGATGCAATGAAGACGAAGGTGCTTTCTGGAATTTCTGGCAGGAAAAATGTGTCACGCCATGTGAACCCAATCCATGCGAAAACTATGAACATTCCAATGGAGTCTGCACAATACATAAAGAGCTGCCGACTTACCCGGACAATATTCAGGAGTATAGCTATTACTGCGGTTGCGAGGAACCTTATTACTGGGTTGACAGACAAATCGGCTGCGTAAACGGTTGTATCCCCAACCATTGTGAAAACGTAGAACATTCAACCGGAGGATGCTATCCGGGTGATCTCGGCTGGTATTCATGCGAATGTGAAGAAGGATACGAATGGAATTGGAGCGATTCCTGTGTCAGTATCTGCGATGACGGTTACCTGTGGGACGGTTTTCAATGTGCCCCCGTTTGTGAACCAAACAGATGCGAATATATAGAACATACAACAGGCGAGTGCTATCAGACAGGCAGCAATATGTTCGGTTGCGACTGCGAGGAAGGGTATCACTGGGCATACTTTGACTGCGAAAAAGATCCTGAAGAGGATTAAATTCCTTTCATCACCGCAGATATTCCGTAAAGAGGAACATTCAGGACGGTTTTGTCTTCGCGGTAAGGAAGCGCGGAGGTTTTCAACGCTTTGTCAGGGCTGAAATTCTGACAGAAAAGTGTGAAACTTCTTGAGCGCAGGTTTTCGCCCGATTTTACCTCTATCGGAATGACGCTGTTTTCTTTCTGGATCACGAAATCCACTTCCGAAGTGCTGCGCTCGTTTGTCCAGTAGCCGATATAGTCCAGATTCAATGTTGTGAGTTCCTGCATAACGTACTGCTCGGTCAAAGCCCCTTTAAATTCAGTCATTATGCGGTTTCCCTCGATAAGAGCAGCCGCGGAAAGTCCTGCTGATGCGCCGAGAAGACCTACATCGACCATGAAAAGTTTGAACACGGCTAAATTCTGATAAGCTTTAAGCGGCATTTTAGGAGTGCTGACACGGTGCGATTTCAGCACGATTCCGCAGTTGCAAAGCCACATTATCGCAAGTTCAAAATCCTTCGCCCGCGCCCCTTCACGGATCACGCCGTAGACAAATTTTTTATTTTCCTTCGCAAGCTGTGCCGGAAGGCTTTCCCAGACCATGTCAAGCCGAGGGACCTGTCCCGACGGCGCGTGTTTTGAAAAATCGGCCTGATATGAACGCAAAATTTCGTGCTGAATTGTCCTCACCTCGGAATAATCATGCGTTTCAAGCCATTTCATCACGACTTCCGGCATTCCTCCGACATAAAGATACGTTTTCAGCAGATTCATCAATTCGCCGTGAAAAGTTTCGAGGGTTTTCCACTCCTGCCTGAACATCGCTTCAAGAAGCATCTCCATCCCCGAAGCCACAAGAAATTCCGAAAAAGAGAGCGGATAAAGATCTAAAAACGATACTTTTCCGACCGGAAACGACTGGTTTTCGTGCATCGCGATCCCCAAAAGCGAACCTGCCGCCGCGATGTAGTATTCGGGAGCGTTTTCGCAGAAGTATTTCAGCGAAGTCAAAGCTCCTTCCGCCGCCTGAATTTCGTCAAAAATAATAAGAGTAGTTTTCGGGACGATCTTTTTTCCGTAAAAAAGCTGGATAGTCGAAATTATCCGCTTCGTGTCGAAATCCTCTTTGAAAAGATCCCTGAAACGGGGTTCGTTCTCAAAATTTATGTAGACAGTGTCCTGAAAAAACAGACGTCCGAACTCTTTGAGAAGCCATGTTTTCCCTGTCTGACGCGCTCCCCGGAGTATCAAAGGTTTATGGATTTTGCTTTTTTTCCACTCCGCAAGCTGCCGCATTGCCGCTCTTTTCATAATTTTTCACCTCGATTTTTGAATCGCAAAAAACGAAGAATCATACATTATCTTGATAAAAGTGTCAACAAAATACATTTTTATCTCGATAAAAGTGTTATAAAAGTACAAAAAACTCAACTTAAAAGGCCGTTGGCAAAAACCAGGTCATTTGAGCGGGCGAAGAATCCAAGAGATGTTTCACGTCCGTTCAACATGACGTTTTTTATTGAATTTATTTTCAAGATTCCTAAAATATAACGTTTTTTATTTGTGTCGCAGGAGATCCTCGTGAAAAAACTCATCATTTTCCTGATTTTATTAGCATTTTTAGCAGTTTCGTGCAGCAGCTCGAAAAAAGCGGAAAATGATATTGACACTGATATTTTGCCTGATGATGACACAGCAATAACTGACGAGGATACAGCTGAAGAAGAGGAAGAAGATAATTATGATGACGATGAAGATACAGATGAAACCGGCGACAGCAGTCCGTGCGAAAATTTCGCAAATACGGACGGCACGATACTCTACTATGAAAACGGAAATTTCGAATGCGGCTGCGCTGAAGGCTATTTCTGGGGAAATCCGGGATGCAAAAAAATAACTTTTGCAAACATCTGCACAGGGCAGGAATATTGCTACGAAAATAACCTGTACGACCACACTTACTACTGCAGCGATAAAAACAATCCTCCGGGACAGGACGGCTACTATGCAAAAGAAGGCTATTGCCTGAAGCAGGATTTTACGCAGAAAAATTACTACGCAGGAGAGACAACGAGTATCGACGACAATTTGAAAATCGAGTGGATGAATAAAGTCACCGGACATTCGTACACTTGGGAAGAAGCTGTGGATTTTTGCGAAAATCTTGAATACGGCGGTCGTGACGACTGGCGGCTTCCTTTGCCGAGAGAGCTGCTGATTGCCGCTCCGAACGAAATTGCAGACAAAACTGAATTATGGTCTTCCGTGTCGCTGGGCGAAAACGCATGGTATATAAATGACAAACACAATCTGGAACTGGGATATAAACTTATGGAGGCTGCTATCCGCTGCGTGAGAGAAGATCCTGAACCTGAGGGAGAATACACCTCTTCGTCGCCACGTTTCCAAACTATCCGGATAAACAATGCCGAGATCGTGCGCGATCTTGAAAGCGGAATTATCTGGCAGAAAAAATGGTCAGGCAATCTCAGATGGATTGATTCGATGGTTTTATGCGAAAATTCAAGTTATGCCGGATTTTATGACTGGAGAATGCCCAACATAAACGAGCTGACTTCGCTGGCAGACCACAAAAACGGCGGTGTTTCCAATTTCCCGGGATTTGAGTCAGACCTATCAGAGCCCTATTTCTGGTCCTCCTCTACAAATGATTATGAAAATGAATATTCGTCGTCTTATGAAGACGAAATGCTCTACTACTCACACACTCTAGATATCAGCGACGGACGGAATGTAAATATCCAGATAACCGACTATTGCGGAGTAGTTGCAAACGCTCTGTGTATAAGAAACGATCCATGCAGAAGCGGCTGGTTCTGGAACGGGAAAAAATGCGTCGAATCGCCCTGCAACAGCGATCCGTGCAAAAATGACGAACATTCAGACGGGGAATGTATTATCGAAAATCTGGGAAAATATTCCTGCGGATGCGCCGAAAACTATTTCTGGAACGGAAAAAAATGTGTCTCGCCGTGCGACCCGAATCCGTGTGATGAAGATAAAAATTCGACAGGACTCTGCATTGTATCGGCCAAAGATTCATACAAGTGCGAATGCCGTGACGGCTGGTTCTGGGACGGCGTTAAGTGCGTAAATCCGTGCGAAGATGCCGACTGCGGAAATCCTGAACACGGAACAGGATGCAAAGCCTACAGCGCCTTCGCTTATTCATGCGGCTGCGATGAAGGCTACTGGTGGTGGGGAAAAGAGAAAGGCTGCAAGGCAAGAAAACCGGCGACGGCAAACATCTGCACAGCTCAGAACAAGTGCTACGACAACGAAAAAGAGAGCCAGTGTCCGGCTGAAGGCAAGGAATTTTCCGGTCAGGATGCCTACTATGCTTCACTCGGCTACTGCGCACCGCAGAATTTTTCAATTGATTATACGACCGAAAACGAACCTGTCATCGTTGACAACAACTTAGGCATGATGTGGCAGCGGAATATTCCGCAGGCAGAGGTTCTTCCCGTCGGTTCTGTTATATCATACTGCGAAAATCTTGTTTACGGCGGTTACAATGACTGGAAACTGCCGACGGAAGAAGAATTTATCACGATAGCCGATTTTGGCAGATATTCACCCGGAATCGACACCGAATATTTCCCTGATGCCGGATCATTCTGGACAAGTACAAATTACACCACTTATGAAGACAGTTACAACAACCAGATTTATTCCCATTCCACTACCGAGCACTATAAAATATTTGATTTTACTGAACTTTCAGCTTTTCAAGTCGAAACATACTCTTCATACTCCACAGGCTCATACGGCGAAATCGGAAACAGTGGATCACGGAGCTATCCTCATTCATTTAACATCCGCTGTGTCCGTGGAACCGACATCTCCGGAAGTGCATTGATTTTTACGCAGGAGACTTTAGGGGAAAACATCTGGTGGAATTATGGCAACGATTTGATTTTTATGAAAAATGACACAGCAAGCCTTACATGGTCTGAAGCACTGAAATACTGTTCCGAACTTGATTATGCCGGAATCTCAGACTGGAGACTGCCGAATATCAAAGAACATCCGCTTAATTTTGCGGCAGAAGGCCACACATCAACCACAAAATTATCGGATTTGAGTTCCGATTACCCGTACAAAAAGGACGAGAAACGCGAAAACATTTTATGTGTCACAAACAATCCATGCGAAAACGGAAAAATCTGGAACGGCGTTAAGTGCATAAAAAATCCGTGCTCAGGCAATCCGTGCCAGTCAGACACCCATTCCGACAAAATATGCAAAGTCATAAACGAAAAGCTTTATTCCTGCGGATGCGATGAAACATACTACTGGAGTCAGAGTAAAGCGGAATGCAGGCGCTCCTGCGATGTAAACCCGTGCGATGACAAGGAACACAGCGACGGAGTATGTCTTGATGACGAAACGGAAGGTTACAGATGCGGCTGTAACGAGGGATATATCTGGCTGGACTACGAATGCCAGGAAAACTGCTGCGAGCCGAATCGTTGCGAAAACCTTGCCGATTCCGACGGAATATGCCGGATATTAGGCACATCAATAGGTCATCCGTATTGTTACTGCGGATGTGTTGAAGGTTACTCATGGGATCCTGAAGACTTTTTCGAAGATGACTGGACAAGCAAAGGAAAATGCGTAAAGGAGTGATAACTTTAAGCTGATTGTCAGTTTATAAGATCTTCGTTTTTCAGAAACTCCTCAAGACTCAGCATCATATAGCCTTTATCGTTCTGATAATAACGAACAGTTCCGTACATTGAAATCACAACTTTGGCGAAATTGTCGTTTATATTGTCAAGCGACCGTTCTTCCTGCAGCCTTTTTTCGTCATCGTCAAGAATATATGCCGACTGAATATAAAAACGTTTGAAGCCTTTATTCGCCACAAAATCGACCTCATAATTCACTGTGGTGCCGTTTCCGTTTTTATTTTTCACACTTTTTGCAACGACTCCGACATCAACACTGAAACCGCGGTAACGCAGTTCATTGTAAATAAGGTTTTCCATAAGGTGATTTTTTTCCGACTGCCGGAATCCAAGAACGGCATTGCGGATGCCGAGATCTCCGAAGTAATATTTCAAAGGGGTGGAAATATATTTTTTTCCTTTTATGTCGAATCTTTGTGCCCGCTCCACAAGAAATGAATCGACAAGTGAATTTATGTAGGAAACTACCGTATCGTGAGTTATTTTTATCCCTTTGACCGACAAAAAGGTGTCCGAAAGTTTTTTGGGATTGGTTAGTCCCCCTATACCAGAGGCAAGCATTTCGGTAAGTTCTCTGAATTCCTCAGTGTTTCTTATTTTTACACGCTCAATGATGTCGCGCAGATAGATCGTTTGATAAAGCATCATGAGATACTGGATTTTTCTCTCTTCCTCACGAATGACCGCACATCCGGGCATTCCGCCGAAAATAAGGTAGTTATCAAGCAGCTCATGGCTTTCACCGGCTACACCTTCCGAATATTCCGCAAAAGTCAGAGGACGGAGACGCACCTCATCGCCGCGTCCGCGAAATTCCGTGACAATATCGCTTGAAAGAAAACGGGAATTGCTTCCGGTAACATAAGTATCGGCATTCTCTATGTGCAGAAGTCCGTTAAGCAAGCCGACAAAATCCGGAACAAACTGGATCTCGTCAAGAAGAATATAGTATTTTTCAGAATCTTTAATTTTGCCGATAATAAAGTTGTATAATTTTAAAGCATCTCGAAGTTCCGAGTATTTAATATCGTCAAGAGCGATTTTTATTATGTGATCCTCCGCGACACCGCTTTCGAGAAGATGCTCTGCAAAAAGTTTGAAAAGCAGATATGTTTTGCCGCAACGTCTGAGACCTGAAACGACTTTTATCATTCCATTGTGTTTACGCTCAATAAGCTGATTAAGATTTTTTGTCCTCTTGAAATCCATTTCTCCTCCTGTTCGAAATTTTAGCGACTTTACGCAAAAATTTCACCTAAGATTAGCAAAAAAAACTCTCTTTGCAAGTTCATATTCGAAATTTTGGCGACTTTACGCAAAAAAATCTGTTATTTTTACTGAAAACATCCAGTGATTTGCTTATATTGAATTTTTTCTCAAAATTCCTAAAATATAACGTTTTTTATTTGTTGTCGCAGGAGATCCTCGTGAAAAAACTCATTCTTTTACTTATCACTCTGATATTTCTCACCGTTTCGTGCAGCGGCTCGAAAAAAGCGGAAAACGATGTCGATATTCTGCCGGATGAGGAAGCAGTGGATATCGACGTGATTGATGAAGAGTCGGATTTGGATGAAGAAGCCGCAACACATGATGATGAGAACAACGATGAGCTGAATGATACTGATGAAGACGAACCCGAGGATATAGATCCATGCGATCCAAATCCGTGCCTTGGAATACAAAATTCAACAGAAAAATGCACAGCGAAAAATGCAGAAAAATATTCCTGCGGTTGTATCAAGAACCATTTTTGGAACGGGGAAGAATGCCTTGACCCTTGTAATGGAATCGATTGCGGACAGATTGAACACGCTGTCGGCGAATGTAAATCGAAAAACGCTTTCGTCTTTTCATGCGATTGTGATGAAGGTTTTTTCTGGTATCTGAGAGAAAAAAAATGTCTCAAACAAACAACAAATGTCTGTACCGGACAAAGCAAATGTTACGACAATGAGAAAGAGATCCCCTGCCCTGCCGAAGGAGAAGAATTTTTCGGACAGGATGCGCAGTATGCCGCTCTCGGGAAATGCGTTCCACAGAGTTTTTTTATTGATTACTCAGTTGCGGATGAACCTGTCGTTATTGACAACAACTTAGGCCTGATGTGGCAGCGTAATATTCCGCCTATTCAGGAACTTTACCGCAACGATGTCCTGGAATACTGCGAGGAACTCAATTACGGCGGTTATAACGACTGGAGACTTCCTACAGAAAAGGAATTTATGACTATAGTTGATTACGGAAAATACGATCCTGCAATCGACACAGAATATTTCCCTGACTACGGAGCATTCTGGTCAACAGCAACTCTATTTTCGAATTTTCATTCTAATGAGTTCCCCTACTTAATGAAAAGCGACACATATCACACAATATTTGATTTTTCTAAACCTTATGCATTCTATGTCCACACTTTAGATTCAGAGATGGACTATATTGGAACAATTAATGAACAACACTCTTACCCCTACTCATACGACCTCCGCTGCGTCAGAGGCGACGGACCAGCGTTGCCGGAATATTATTTCACATCCGAAGCTTTCGGAGACAATATGATGTGGAGCAACTCTAACGATCTGATTTTCATAAAAAAAGCCAATGCAAATCATACTTGGTCGGAAGCACTTAAATACTGTTCCGAACTTGATTATGCCGGAATTTCAGACTGGAGGCTGCCGAATATAAAAGAACTCACCATAAGCCAATACGGCAAATCCCACACATCGACAACACAGTTGGCCGATTCGGCTATAGATTACTCTTACATTCAGAAAGAAAGTTCTTATAATGATTCTTCTTTTTTCAGCGAAGAGTACGATTATGATACTATAAATCTCTGGTTTGATCACTTCAACGCCTCTTACGCCAAACAAGATAGAACAGCAGATACTTTCTGCATTACAAACGACCCGTGTGAAAGCGGATTATTCTGGAACGGCGTTAAGTGCGTGAAAAATCCGTGTGCAGGCAACCCGTGCACATTGATCGCTTATTCCGACAAAATATGCAAAGTCATAGACGAAGAAAACTATTCATGCGGATGTACGGAAGGATATAAGTTGGAAACTTCAACGGGAAAACTCCGATGTATAAAAAATTAAGATTTTTTGCCAATAAGAGAGGATACATGAAAAAACTCCTTCTTTTGCTTATCGCTCTGATATTTTTCGCTGTTTCGTGCAGTGGCTCGAAAAAAGCGGAAAACGATACCGATATTCTGCCGGATGAGGATGAAATCAATGACGAAGATGGAGTCGAGTCGGATGATGATGAGAAAGAAGGGGGCGATGGCGACAATTCTTGCAGTCGATTCGCAAATTCCAGCGGAGAATTAATATATTCAGGTAACGGGAAACGTTGTGACTGCAAGGACGGCTACTTCTGGGCAAATCCGGGGTGTAAAAAAATTGCTTTTCCCAACATCTGCACAGGTCAGACCGACTGCTACGACAATGAAAAAAACATTAGTTGTCCGAAACAGGATGAAGATTTCTTCGGTCAGGACGCGCAATATGCAAAACGCGGATTCTGTATTCCGAAAAATTTTTCGACAGATGATTCCGTCAGCAAGGAACCAACAGTTTTTGACAACAACTTGAAAATTGAGTTGACCGCGGAATATTCGGAATGGCGCTACACTTGGGATGAAGCAGTAAAATATTGCGAAGAACTCGAATATGCCGGTCACGACGACTGGAGACTCCCATCTCCTCAGGAACTGATTGCAGGCGCAACATGCCGGAATGATATCATGCTGTGGTCGTCACTGCAGGCAAATGATTCGGATGCATGGGCTTTCTATTCAATATCAAAAACTTTAAATGCTGTAGAAAAAGTTAAGAAGAACTATCTCCGCTGTGTCCGCGGAGAACCGATAGATTCCGAGGTATCGTTCAGCTCGATAGATACGAATCTGGTAATGGATTACAAAAACGGACTTATGTGGAGCATGGCAGATTATATCAGCGAAAGAAATTGGAATGAAGCCTTTGCAGAGTGTGAAAAATCTACAGCGGGCGGATTTTCAGACTGGAGACTTCCAAACATCAACGAACTTTCCTCCATACTGAATTTTGAAAAAAGCGATCCCGCTTCAGACTTTCCTTATCCTGAAGATATGTCTCTATATTTCTGGGCGTCGACTACTAAGAAAAGTGATTTTTCATACGCTTCAGCGGTGAATACTGCTTCTTTGGAAACAATTAAAAATATTTACAAAACAGAAAGGAACCACGTTATCTGTGTCAGGAATGAACCTTGCATCGAGAACTATTTCTGGGACGGCGTTAAATGCGTTGAATCGCCATGCAACGGCAATCCGTGCCAAAAAGTCGAACATTCGGACGGTATATGCAACCTAAGTGATTCCGGCGGTTATTCATGCGGTTGTGTTGAAAACTATTTCCAGAACGGCGAAAAGTGCGTTTCTCCATGCGAACCGAATCCGTGTGCGGATGACAAGAATTCAACTGGAGAGTGCATAGCGGCCGGTATTGAACTCTATTTCTGCAAATGTCAGGAGAACTATTTCTGGGGCGGCAGAAAATGCGTGAATCCCTGCGAAGAGGACACCTGCAAAGGTTACGAAAATTCGACTGGAGAATGCACAAAAGCTTCCAACTCGTTCATCTGCGGCTGCGAGGAAGGCTACTACTGGCACGGCAGCAGAAAAGGGTGTCTGAATTATAGACCTGCTGCGGCAAATGTCTGTACCGGTCAAAACAAGTGTTATGACAACGAAAAAGAGATCCCGTGTCCTGATTTCGGCGAGGAGTTTTTCGGCCAGGATGCGCAATACGCCAAACTCGGATACTGTGCTCCTCAGAGTTTTTCGATTGATGAAACTGTTCCGAGTGAACCTGTTGTCATTGACAATAATACCGGCAATATGTGGCAGCAGAAAATCCCGCCTGTTGAAGAACTTTACATTGAAGATGTTCTGGCTTACTGCGAAAATCTTGTTTACGGCGGTTACGACGACTGGAGGCTTCCGTCGATGGAAGATTTTATGACTATCGCAGATTACGGCAGATATGATCCGGCAGTCAATACCGAATATTTCTCAGACAGCGGATCATTCTGGACATCCACAATGGAAAGCCTCATAGATATTGGCGGCTGGTTTGTTATGGGAACGGACTATTACACAATATTTGATTTTGCAGACACTTCAACGACTTCTGTTAAAACATATTATTCAGATCAAGGCTTTCTTAACACGACAGAGAAATATCCTCATTCATACAATATCCGCTGTGCCAGAGGCGGGAACGCAGCATTTCCGGGGCACCATTTCATCTCTGAAACTTTCGGAAAGAAAGTCATGTGGAACAACTACAATGATTTGATTTTTATAAAAGCGGATTACCCTTACGATCATCTGATTGTAGAAACAGCAAAATATACATGGAAAGAAGCGCTGAAATACTGCTCGGAACTTGAATATGCCGGAATTTCGGACTGGAGAGTGCCAAATTTCAAAGAACTGACTTTCAATTCATTAGGCGGAGCCAGAACATCGACAACAAAATTGGCGAATCAGACTTCCGACTATGCCTATATTTATTCAAATCTGCCTGTCAAAGAAGATAACATGGCTGATACTTTATGTGTTGCTAATGATCCTTGCGGAAAAGGAAAATTCTGGAACGGTAAAAAGTGTGCGAAAAACCCGTGTGCAGGCAATCCGTGCCTCTCAATCTCTTATTCTGACGGATTGTGCATAGTTGTGGACGAAGAAAATTTCGCCTGCGGCTGTGTTGATAACTACTATTTCTGGAATTATGACAAAAAGGAATGTCTCAGATCTTGTTATAACAATCCGTGCTATTATGATGAAAATTCTGATTACGAGTGCTACAATGATAAGGATGCGGGTTATTACTGCGGTTGCAAGGAAAATTTTTCATGGGATCCTGAAAGCCGCAAATGCGTCTTTGACTGCAATACGAATCCGTGTCAGAACATGGAACACAGTGACGGGAACTGCCATGAAAACGGAAACGACGGATCCTACTGCGGCTGCGTTGAAGGATACGCGTGGTTTCCCAATGCCTGTCTCGAAGACCTCTGCAACCCGAACCCATGCGAAAATATGGCAAATTCATACGGAACATGCGAGCAGAAATATTACAAAACCAACAAGGGCTACGAGATCTATTACCGCTGCAACTGCATAGAAGGCTATTCGTGGAACACAAAATATGAAGAATGCAGGAAAACAAAATAATTGGAGAAACACCATGAAAAAACTCATCATTTTCCTGATTTTATTAGCGTTTTTAGCTGTTTCGTGCAGCAGCTCGAAAAAAGCGGAAAACGATGCGGATATTCTGCCGGATGATGAAGCGACGGATGTTGATGTGATTGATGAAAACGATATTGCTGATGATGATGCCGACACTCTGCCGGATGATGAAGCGACAGATGATGATGAGAACAATGACGAGCCGGATGATACTGATGAATACGAAACCGAGGATATAGATCCGTGCGAACCGAATCCATGTGCGGATGACAAGAATTCAACTGGAGAGTGCATAGCGGCTGGTATTGACCTCTATTTCTGCAAATGTCAGAAAAATTATTTCTGGGACAGCAGGAAATGCGTAAATCCATGTGTAGAGGACACATGCAAAGGTTACGAAAATTCGACTGGAGAATGCACAAAAACAGGCAACTCTTTCATCTGCGGCTGCGACGAAGGCTACTACTGGCACGGTAGCAGAAAAGGATGTCTGAATGATAGACCAACTGCTGTAAATGTCTGCACGGGTCAGACAAAATGCTACGACAACGAGAAAGAGATCCCGTGCCCCGATTTCGGCGAAGAGTTTTTCGGGCAGGATGCCAACTATGCAAGGCTCGGATACTGCATTCCGCAGAGTTTCTCGATTGATAATTCAGTCGAAAACGAGCCGGTGGTAATCGACAACAACCTCGGTCTGATGTGGCAGCAGAAAATCCCGCCCGTTGAAGAACTTTATGCGGAAGATGCGCTTTCGTACTGCGAGAATTTGGTCTACGGCGGTTACGACGACTGGAGACTGCCTTCAATGGAAAATTTTATGACTATCGCCGATTACGGCAGATACGATCCGGCACTTGATACTGAATATTTTCCTGATAACGGATCATTCTGGACCTCTACGATGGAAGATATTTTTATTGTCTCAGGCCCTTGGTTTTATACCGAATACGATTATACAATATTTGATTTCACTGAACCCTCAACGTATGTAGTAAAATACTATTTCGACTGGTCCGATTATTCAAAGACAGAAACTCCATATTCTTTCAATATCCGCTGTGTCAGAGGCGACGAAGCCGCTGTTTCCGAACATCATTTCATCCCGGAAAATTTCAAAAACAATATTGTATGGAACAAAAACAATAATCTGATTTTCACAAAAACAGATGAAGAACAAACTTGGAAAGAAGCTCTGAAATATTGCTCGGAACTGAATTATGCCGGAATTTCCGACTGGCGGCTGCCCAATATCAAAGAAGTGACTTTATATTCATTAAGTGAAGCGCGGACATCAACAACCAAGCTGGCGGATTTGACTTCCGATTACTCATCCCTGCCGTCCAATCTGTCTGAAAAAGAGGATAAATTTGCCAACACTTTCTGCGTTACCAATGACCCGTGCGGAAAAGGGGATTTCTGGAACGGTGAAAAGTGTGCAAAAGATCCGTGTGCGAACAATCCCTGCGAATCGCAGGAACACAACAAAATATGCAGGATTATAGATGAAAACAGATATTTCTGCGGTTGCAAACTATGCTTAAACAAGAATAAACACTATGACGGAATATGCTATAATAATACACCAGGTGCTTCCAGCTTCTGCAGATGTGAAGAAGGCTATATCATGCAGGCGGGAGAATGTGTTAAACAATAAAAAATGGAGGAAGAGATGAAAAAACTCCTTTTTTTACTTATCACTCTGATATTTTTAGCCGTTTCGTGCAGCGGCTCGAAAAAATCGGAAAACGATGCAGATGTTCTGCCGGATGAGGATGAAATCAATGACGAAGATGGAGTTGATCAGGATGAATATGAAGATGCGGATGAAGAAAACGATGAAGATGAAGACGAAATAGATGACGGAAATCCGTGCAACCTTATTGAAAATTCGAACGGCAAATATACCGGCATCTCAAATGAAAAATTCAAATGCGGCTGCAACGAAGGTTACTTCTGGGCAAATCCCGGCTGCAAAAAGACGACTTACGCAAACATCTGCACCGGACAAAAGCTGTGTTTTGACAATCTGAATGCTAACGACTGTCCTGAACCGGGCAAAGATTTTTACGGACAGGATGCGCAGTATGCCGCACTCGGTTACTGCACAAAAAGCAGTTTTTCTCTCGACAAGTCGGTTAAAAACGAGGAAACGGTCAAGGACGAGAATCTTAAAATCGAATGGATGAGAAAAAGCACTGAATCGAAATACACTTGGGAAGAAGCAGTTGAATACTGTGAAAATCTGGAATACGGCGGGCATGACGACTGGCGGCTTCCGAATCCGAAAGAGATGCTTTTTTCCGTTTTTTCACTCACGATGCTTGATACCGACAGGAACTTTTGGAGCGGAACACCTAAGCATTCTGACAGTACAAGAGCATGGGGTCTTTACAACAACGGAGAAGAGATAACCGTCACGACATGGTCAAAAACCGGCTCGTTTTATGTCCGCTGCGTAAGGGAACAAAGTCCTTCAGAACCGTTGTTCGAGGTGTTTAAACTGAACAGTGAAAAAGTTGTGCGCGATCTGGACAGCGGTCTCGCATGGACAGGAAAAATCGCCGCAGTTTCATCATGGAAAGAATCGCTTGCCTACTGCGAAAACCTTGACTATGCCGGATTTTCCGACTGGAGAGTTCCGAATATACATGAACTTATTTCGCTTGCAGATTACGGAAAATCGAATCCTGCAACAGCTTTTCCCGATGCGGAAAACGGTTTTGCAACTGATCTGATCTCATCCACAACGGATCCAGGTCCTGTTTACAATAAGATGTTCAAATATATCTCCTTTGATACAGGGAGAAATGACAGCGCATTAAAAGAGGAAACTTTCGGCATACATTTTTATGCGCTGTGTGTCCGAAACGAACCGTGCAGAGAGCATTACTGGTGGAATGGCGAAAAATGCCTCAACGATCCCTGCAAAAACGAACCGTGCGGAAGCGACGGGCACTCGAACAAAATGTGCAACAACATCAATTTCAACGATTATTCATGTGAATGTGATGAAAACTACTTCTGGAACGGCCAAAAGTGCGTTTCGCCGTGTGAGTCCAACCCTTGCAAAAACGACAAAAATTCAGACAAAGTCTGCACTGCTCATGATACAGAGCAATACTCATGCGGATGTGCCGACAGCTTTTACTGGAACGGAGAGAAGTGCACTTCTCCGTGCGAGTCGAATCCGTGCATAGAAGACAAGCATTCAAACGGATCGTGCATAGTTTCAGCTATCGACATGTACGAATGCGGCTGCATCGACGGATACTTGTGGAACGGCGTCAAGTGTGTCGATCCGTGTGCCGGCATAAAGTGCGGAGATTTTGAACATGCAACAGGAACATGCAAACCTGACAGTGCCGTTATTTTCAGATGCGATTGCGAGGAAGGATATTACTGGTGGGGCAACAAAAAACAGTGTCTCGCAAAGAAACCTGCTTCTGCAAATATCTGCACAGGCCAGAACAAGTGTTACGACAACAAAAAAGAGATCCCCTGCCCTGCCGAAAACGAGAATTTTTTCGGCCAGGATGCAAACTATGCAAGGCTCGGCTACTGCATTCCTCAGAGTTTTTCTATCGATAATTCAGTCGAAAACGAGCCTGTCGTAGTTGACAACAATACCGGAAATATGTGGCAGCGGATCATTCCGCCCGTAGAGACACTTTACATTAACGATGTCAGAGCATACTGCAACAATCTTGTTTACGGCGGTTATGACGACTGGATTCTGCCGGGCGTCGATGATTTTATGACTATCGCCGATTACGGCAGATACGATCCCGCGGTCAAAACCGAATTTTTTCCCGATACAGGATCATTCTGGACATCCTCCGGCAGTTCATATACATACGGCGGAGATCCTATCGAAAACCACGGTTACTATACAGTCTATGACTATACTGCAATATTCGATTTCAAGGAACCTTCCGCTTTTTCCGTAACAACATACGAATATGAAAATTTCCAGATGACTACATCGACTTATCCTTATTCCTTCAACATCCGCTGTCTGCGCAGAAACGGCGTAACTGTCTCTCCGCGTCATTTCATTTCCAAAACTTTCGGCAGCAGCGTGATGTGGAACAACTACAACGATCTTATTTTTGCGGAAAAAACGGGAAACGAACTTTCGTGGTCTGAAGCTATGAAATACTGCTCCGAACTTGATTATGCCGGAATATCGGACTGGAGACTGCCGAATGTGAAAGAACTCTTTTTCAATTCAAAACGCGGTTTTCACTCATCGACGACGGCACTCTCTGACATCAATTACGACTATTCATCAAAAACAGAAAGCTATGTAGTCTACCAGCACTCGAAAGAAAGCCGGCTGACCGGCACTTTCTGCGTAGCGAACGACCCGTGTGAAGGAGGTAAATTCTGGAATGGGGAAAAATGCTCGAAAAACCCGTGTTCAAAAGATCCGTGCAAATATGACACCAATTCCGACAGGATATGCACGGTTCTGGACGAAGAAAACTACTCATGCAACTGCAACAAAAACTACAAATGGAGCCCAGAAAAACTGCAATGTGTCCGTACATGTCAGGACAATCCGTGCAGCTCTTATTCAAACAGCGACAGCCTGTGCTATGATGACGATGTCGAAGGATTCTACTGCGGCTGTAATGAGCCTTATTTCTGGAATACAAACAGCCGCAGATGCACTCGGAACTGCGCTGAAGATATATGTATCGACGAAACAAACAGCGACGGAGTCTGCTATAACGATGAGGCAGAAGGTTATGTGTGCGGCTGTATCGACGGATATGCCTGGGTGCCGGGATCTTCATGCAGGGTGGACAACTGCACTCCGAATCCGTGCGAAAATCTTGAAAATTCCGATGGGACGTGCACGGTCACATACTCTTCCTACAGGTGCGGATGCAAGGAAGATTACACATGGAACTCTTCAGAACTTGCCTGCGTGGATGCTGACGGCTGGATAGAATAAGAGGTGACACACATGAAAAAACTCATAATTTTTCTTATTTTAGCGATGGTTTTCGCTGTTTCATGCAGCAGCTCGAAAAAAAATGAAAACGATAGCGACATTCTGCCGGATGAGGATGCCATTGATATCGACGCAACAGATGATGACGAGGAAGAAACTGAAGAAAGAGATGAGGACAACGCGCCGGATAATGACAAAATTACCGAAACAACTTCCTGCGACCCTAATCCATGCGAAAATTTTGCCAATACTGACGGAACATGCAAAGTCAAAAAGGACGGTTCTTTTGAGTGCGGCTGCATTGAAGGCTACTTCTGGGGACACTTGGGATGCAAAAAAATCACTTTCGCAAACATCTGCACAGGGCAGGAAGATTGCTATGATATTTACTCAAGCAGCCCTGAACAGAAATGCCCTTCTGAATACAGTGTCTGGTACGGTCAGGATGCGCGTTATGCCGAAATGGGTTATTGCCTTAACAAAGATTTTCAGATTGACCGTTCAGCCGAAAACGAACCGACACATATCAACAACAAACTGCAGTTGGAATGGTCCCAGCCCGACAAGACTTTGCTTGCCACATGGGAAGATGCTGTAAAATATTGCGACGATCTGCAGTACGGAGGACACGACGACTGGAGGCTGCCGCTGCCGAAAGAACTTCAGGTCATTGTCAAATTTCTCACTAGTCTTTCCACCAAAGAACTCTACTGGTCGTCAACGACAATGCCGGAAAACAAAGATCTTGCATGGTTTCTAAATGCGCATCTTTATATTGACGCAGGCAGCAAAACGAGCAAATTTCATATCCGCTGTACAAGAGGCAACGACTCCCCTTTTCTTGAATCTAAGCCGGAAGAGAACAGATTCGAAATCATAAATTTGAACGGAAAAGAGGTGATTCTGGATTCTCAAAGCGGAATTATCTGGCAAAACGAATACTCTAAGGAATACGATTGGACTGATGCCATGGTACATTGTGAACGTTCCGAGTATGCAGGATTTTCCGACTGGCGGATGCCTAATATGTATGAGTTGACTTCACTTATAAACTACAAATATGAAGGTCTTGCGGAGTTTCCGCTTACAGAAAAATTAAGTTCGGAGAACAGCACTACTGTCTGGTCATCCACAACAAACCCGTTCTCAGGATCACCTTCAGCTTACGGTATTGATTTTGCAAGAGGAGAGAGCTCGAGTTTTGAGAAACGTTATGTCTACGGTCATGCACTCTGCATGAGGAACGAACCTTGCAAAAAAGGTTTCTGGTGGAATGGCGAAAAATGCGTTGAGAATCCTTGCAAAAATAATCCGTGCAAAAACATGGAACATTCCGACGGAACATGCGGAACAGAAGATTTTAAAGATTATTACTGCGGTTGCGACGAAAATTATTTCTGGGACGGCAAAGAGTGCGCCAAAAATCCGTGTGAGCCGAATCCGTGCGGAGATTACGAGTATACAACCGGAGAATGCAGCGCTCCGAACCGTTTCACTTTTATATGCAGCTGTGAAGAAAACCTCTACTGGTGGGGAAAAGAAAAGGGCTGCATGAAAGAGCGGCCTCATCAGGCAAGGGTCTGCACTGGCCAGACGAAGTGCTACGACAATGAAAAAGAGATTGAGTGTCCGGCCGAGGGAGAAGATTTTTACGGTCAGGATGCCCAGTATGCCGCAATGGGATTCTGTGCTCCACAGAATTTTGTCTTGGACTATTACTATGAAGACGAACCGATTGTCATTGACAAAATCACAGGGCTTGAGTGGCAGCAGAAAGTAATGCCTGCCGACAACATCTCCTGGTATGACGTGCAGAATTACTGTAACAAACTTGATTACGGCGGCTACCGTGACTGGCGGCTTCCGACATTCTACGAACTGCAGACTTTACTCAGTTATAACAGCAGCCCGACAATAGACGCGAAATATTTTCCCGACACACCGCCTGAAAATTTCTGGTCATCGACTATGATTCCGTACGGTTCCTACGATAGTGCCTATATCGTGAATTTTGAAGATGCCGATCTGGGCGAAATGATGCTGAGCGATTTCATAACAGGAGAGACAAGCCGGCTTATGAGCTCGATCCGCTGCGTGCGCGGCGAAATTTTTGAGGAAAACCACGGAAAAGTCTACGGAGTTTCATATGAAGACGAGAAACTATACATGAACCATACCACACATCTGATGTGGAATATCAGAAATCTTATGTACTACAACGGCATAGAGACATGGTCTGAACGCATGAAATATTGCGAAGATCTTGAATTTGCAGGATTTTCCGATTGGCGTCTCCCAAACATACATGAACTCAACTCAATCAGTCTCGAGGACAGATGGCTCCGCTACGGTTCAGCATCTACAACAAAGCCGTGGCATCCGGCAGAGCATTTCGGTGAGGTTTGGTACAAAGACGATACAGACCCGTACTATGTCTGCGTGAGGGAAAATCCGTGTACTTACGGCGAACTCTGGTCAAACGGAAAGTGCGTCGAATGTGCTACCTGCGGCTGCGACGACGGTTATGTCTGGAGCAGCGATGAACTCAAGTGTGTTTTCAAGGTAGACCGCTGCGACCCGAATCCGTGCATCGGAATAGAAAATTCAACGGGCGAGTGCATTCAGCCAGGCCCTTACGAACAGAAATGCGTCTGCATTGAAGGATACAGCTGGGACGGCTTGAACAATGCGTGTATAAAATAGATTCGGATATTTTGAAGTAAAAAAGGAGGAAGAAATGAAAAAATTTTTTGTAGTTTTCGCGCTTTCAGTTCTGTTTTTCGCAGTTTCGTGCGGCGGTTCGCAAAATGCTGAAAACGACGACAATACCGTTATGCCTGATGATTCAGTTGATGAAAACACCGAAATTTCAGATGATGACAATGAACAGAGCGATGATATAGAAAATCCCCGGAATCAGAACGATGAAGATCAAGAAGAAATGTCAGATACAACGGAAGAAGATGATGAAGATATCGATTCCGCTCCAGCCGCCCAAACACAATACAATTCACCATACGGCTCAGTTTCATTCGATTTTACAGGCTATGTCGGTGCTGCAGGTTATACTCCCGGATGCGAAAATGATTTTGTGTTCTCCGGAACCTATGGAAACAATTCAACTTCGATTTTACCGGAAGATCTTACTTCTACTTTAGAATGTGCATACCAAACATCAGATGATTTTTTTTCGGAAGATATTCGCGGCAAATACATCTTTATCAAAAAACAATTCATAACTGTAAGTGCTGGATATTATTATGACAATCCAATGATTTCATTTTCTATTCCCATTGAACTTGCCGCAAAAGAAGGTGTTCATGATATAAACTACAGCTATAAAGACAACGTCGTATTGCTTATTTCTGATGTTGATTGGGATGCTGGAGTCGCAACGGGAGCAGGAGAATGTATCCATGCGTTCGCTGAAGGGGAGATCGAAATCACAAAAGGCTTTATAGACGGTGAAAATGAATTCTCTTTCAGAGGTGAAGCGACACTTTACAATCCATTGAATTATAAAGGTGACAATATTTCCGCTACACCGTCACTTTCAGACTTTTTGATAGGAGCGGTAGGAACAGATAAAATCTGCGATCCTATTGATTAAAATCCTACTCAAACACTCTGATTATTTCCTGAGCTGCCTTGCGGCCTGAAGAGATCGCTTCGACGATCGTGGAACCGCCTGTTTTGCAGTCGCCGGCATAAACAAGTTTAGCGTTGTCGTCGCTCTTCGTGTCGGAGCGGCTTCCGACTGCGCGGATGATGAGGTCGAAGTAAGGAAGCGGAACTGACGAATTTTCAAGCGGGACCCACTTTTCGCCGTCAAAGAAGTTGCGTCTCACTGTAAGGCAGAGCTTGTTCCCGATTTTTTCTATTTTTTCGGGACTTGTCATGCCGCAGAGATCGATTTTGTGGTTGACGAGATCAAGGTATTCCGCTTTCGATATACGCATGTCCGAAATGCGGCGTCTTACGAACATTTCGACCGATGCCGCGCCGTTTCTCATTGCCGTCGCAGCGCAGTCAGCCGCAACGTTTCCGCCTCCGATTACCGCGACATGACCGTTCGTCTGGAAATCTTCGGGATGATAGAGGAAATCGGTGTATGAAACGCTGAGTTCTTCTCCCGGAATCTTGAGTTCAAGGCAGTTCGGCTCGCCTGTCGAGACGATCACGGCGTCGAAACGGTTGAGAAGCTCGACTGTGTGGCTTACTTTCGCGTTGAGTTTAAGCGTAACCAAATCGTTGTTACTGATAAACTCGTAATCGCGTTCGATCACTTCGTGCGGAAGCCTGTTTTCCGGAATCATGCAGAGTGCGCCGCCGATTTCGTGACGACCTTCATAAATCGTAACTTTGAAACCGTTTTTGACAAGAAGCGCGGTCGCCGCAAGCCCGGCAGGTCCTGCTCCGACGATGGCGACAGTGTGCCCGTTGTGCGGAAGCGAGACTTTTTCGGGATGATCGACCCTGAAATTGTGCAGGATAGTCGCCTGGACTCTCGGAATGTTGACCGGAAAGTCGATTCCCGAGCGTGTGCAGGCTTTCATGCAGAATTTGTCAGGGCAGATGAGGCCGCAGGTCTGTCCCATCGGGTTGACACGCGTGATCGCCGCCACTGCCTCGTCCCACTCCTCAGCCTTTGAATACTGGATGAACTCGCGCGGATTGCAGCTAACGGGACATGCAGTCATGCAAGGCTGGGTTTTGCAGTTGAGACATCTTTTCAGCTCCTCGCGAAGCTGGATTTTGGTGAGATAAAGAGATTTTTCGGACATGATTTTTTTGTTAAAAAATGATGTTTACTTAAGTGCGTTTTTAAGGATTTCTTCAGCAACTTCGAGCGTTTTTGCCGTTCCGCCAAGGTCGTAGGTTACAACTTTGCGCTCTTTAACGGTAAGCTCGACGCCTTTCTGGATTCTTGCAGCCATCTCGTGCTCGCCAAGGTATGTGCAGAGCATTTTTCCTGCAAGGATCGTAGCCATCGGGTTGACTTTGTACATACCGGTGTATTTCGGTGCGCTGCCGTGAACAGGCTCGAAAACAGCGTAGTTCGAACCGATGTTGCCGCTGTGAGCGAAGCCGAGGCCGCCTACAAGCTGGCTGCAAAGGTCGCTGATGATGTCGCCGAAAAGGTTTTCAGCAACGAGAACTTCGTATTTTTCGGGGCATTTTACAAGCCACATTCCGATTGCGTCAACGTTGTCGAACCATGCGGTGATTTCAGGATATTCAGCTGCGATCTTTTCGAAAACTTCGACCATAAGTCCGCCGGTCTTTCTGAGAACGTTCGGTTTTTCAACGAGTGTGACTTTCTTCTTTCCGAACTTTCTTGCGTGCTCGAATGCTGCGCGGATGATTCTTTCAGCGCCTCTTCTCGTGATGATTCTTGTCGAAATCGCAAGATCTTCTCCGGGAGTATCCATGAAGAATTTCATCTTCGGCGAATCCTTTGCAAGAGCCGCTTTGAGCTCGTCGCTTACAGGACCGTATTCAACACCGGCATAGCTGCCTTCAGTATTCTCTCTGAAAACCGTGATGTTGATATCTTCCTTTCCGTTGAGGTTGAGCGGGTTGCCCGGAATAGCGATGTTCGGTCTTTCGTTGCAGTAAAGATCGAATTCCTGGCGGAGTCTGACTATCGGAGAAAAATATGTGAGACCTTTGTCGCGAAGCTCGGGAATAAGCTCGTTCTTAGCCTCTTTCTGCGGTTTTGACGTGATCGCGCCAAAAAGAGCGGCATCAGTCGTCTTCATCATATCAGTCGTTCTTTTGGGAAGCGGATCGCCCTCTTTGCACCAGAATTCCCAGCCGATGTCGCCGTGAATGTATTCAGCATCAAGTTTAAGACCGTCGAAAACGATCTTTGCAGCTTCCATAACCTCTTTTCCAACGCCGTCACCCGGCAGCCAAGCGATACGATACTTTGCCATGATTTTCTCCTCTTTTAAAAATTATTAAAACTCAGACAGTGAATGAACTTCAAAAGCGAGTGATTTTACCTTCTGTTTTTTTTTGGTCAAACAAAATTGATTTTATTCAGCATATTTTTCGAAATGAAGCTGCAGGCATCATTATAAGTTCCAAAATCTTACGTTTAAACTCTGCATCCATATTTTTTCTCCCTATTTCATTTTCTAAAACCACCATTTTCGTCCAATTTTGCTGTATTTCGGAGAAAAAATTTAAAGTTTACTTAAAGTCTACTTTAAAGTATACTTTAAAAGTCTACTTCACTTTCCAAAACCCATCTCTTTTTGAGCCAATTCTTTCAATAATTCCGTATTCTTGAAGTTTTGCACAGATTTTCTTGACACCAGCAATACTTATGCCTGTTCTATCCGCTACATCCTGTAAAGAATCCGATGGATTTTTCGATAAATAGTCGTAGACTTTCTTTTGATTTACAGTTAATCCTTTCTTTTGAAGAATACGGTTCTTGCGTGCTGCAACATCAGTACGTTCAAATGCCAGCGGAATACTAACTTTTACAGTTCCGTCATCGAAGGAAAATATATTTTTCCCGTATTTTTCAACAATTGTAGGGACTCCGTGTCCGCTTTGCTCCGCATATTTTGATGCCATGAAAATTGTCAGAAGACTTTTGTTTACAGGGACGCTTGTTCCGTTGAAAAAGCCTTCCAGCGAAAGAGAAAAAGGCAGACTTCCATAAGAAACAATCTCTATTCTGTCATCAAACATATATACTGACGGAGCGATTCCTTCGTTCCAGTTATTATGAAGACAGGCATTTACCCATGCTTCCTTGAAACTCGGAAAATCAAACAAAAACAGCTCCTTACGCTTGGAGCCTTTAACATCGACCATAGTCGTGTTGATAGAATTAAAATATTCCAGAACATCCGAAACAGAGAGAAGCAGACATTTTTGTCCATACTCCGTTCTTTTTGACATGACACTTTTATTGTTTCCTTCAAAAACAACGACTTTTATTGAAATATCGTTGTTGTCTGACATCAGATAGGCATTCATGTTATACTTGCCGTCACGGTTAAGCATTCCATAGTTTCCGTAAAATTCTTCCGTGTCTTTAGGATGAATGCCCGAACCTGCAAGAATCGCGAAAAAAGAGCGAAAAGTCAGATCCTGGACAGGGGAGAGTTTTTGTCTTATGAGATCCGCATCAGAATTAGAAAGCATTCTTCTAAGAATTTCATTTGAAGCCTGTTCATCTGCCGAAACATTTCTGAAAAAATATCTGCCGTCAAAAGAATAAGGAATATCAGTGCCTTTGGCAGACACTTTAATATATTTTTTTCCTGCCTCATCAGTTTCAGTTGCAATATCGGCATATACACGAGGTTCTATCTTGTCTCTGATTCGATTGCGGATATCCATAAGAGTGTCCTTGCCGATTTCAAGACCGCAAACATCCCCGTTGTCGGTAACACCGAAGTAAACTAAAGCCTCTCCGTGCCTGTTCAGCATTGCTGTCAAAGATCTCAGCCCCTTATCCAGCTGGCTCAAACTCTCTTTGAATTCTTGAAATTCATTTTCTTTGCCTAAATTCATATTTTATCCCCGTAAACAAGTTTCAAAATAAAGTATACCAAAAAAGCATTTTAAAGTCTACTTTTAAAGTCTACTTTTTAACAAACAGCCACCCAAAAAATCAAGCTAACTACATCGTTTTTCGGGAAATGACGTGGTTGAAATTCTGGAATTTTGTGAGGAATCATCCGAAAACGACCGGAATTTTGTGAAAAACAAGGCAAAAAATACTGGAATTTTGTGAAAATTATGCTAAAAACAGCAGGAATTTTGTGATGAGAGGTCAAAAATGCAAAAGCCGCTTTACAGAAAAATTGATGATTTTCTTACTGAATGGAAGAAAAATCCTGACAGACTTCCCCTTATTGTCAAAGGTGCCAGGCAAGTCGGAAAAACTTTCTCAATCAGGAATTTTGCCAAATCCTACAGGCATTTTGTCGAAATAAACTTCATCGAAGAACCTAAGTATAAAAATATTTTTTCAAGCGGTTACTCACCCGATTCGGTCATAAAGGAAATCTCGCTGCTGAATCCTGATTTCAAGTTCATTCCGAAAGAAACTTTGATTTTCTTTGACGAGATGCAGGCCTGTCCCGACTGTGCTACATGCCTGAAATTCTTTAAAATTGACGGACGGTACGATGTGATCTGCTCGGGGTCTATGCTCGGAATAAACTACAACGAAGTAACTTCCGTAAGTGTCGGCTACAAGCAAGATTTAGAGATGCATTCCCTTGATTTTGAGGAATTTCTCATTGCGAAAGGTTACGCGGAAAGTCAGATCGGAACAATCCTGCAACATATAGAAAACATTGAGCCTTTCAGTCAGACTGAATACGCGGTCTGGAATGAAAACTTTATGGAATACATGATTCTGGGCGGAATGCCGGCTGTTGTAAAGAAGTTTATCGGCCAGAAAAATTATTCGGGAACACTCGATCTTCAAAAGCAGATACTCGCAGCCTACAAAGAGGATATAACAAAATATGCCTCCGGTCTTGATAAAGGCAAAATCGTCAATGTTTTCGACAATATTCCCGTCTTTCTGGCGAAGGAAAATAAAAAATACCAGATATCTAAAATCGCCGTCGGAGCGAGAAACCGCGAGTATGCCGGAACAGTCGAATGGCTCCGTGATGCCGGAATAATCAACATCTGCCACTGTCTCGAAACACCGGAACTGCCGCTGAAAGGCAACTACAAAGCAAATGATTTCAAGATCTATTTCCGCGACACAGGGCTTTTAATCGCCTCGCTGGACGATGAAGCTCAGGCAGATCTGCGCCGTAACAGAAATTTCAACATATACAAAGGCGCGGTTTATGAAAATGTTGTCGGAGACATTCTGAAAAAACAGGATTACGATCTTTTTTACTATAAAAATGAAAAATCGACTCTCGAAATGGATTTTTTCGTCCGTGATGCAGACTCACTGATTCCGGTCGAAGTCAAAGCACAGGACAGCGCTACCGTTTCTCTGAACAATCTTGTCGAAAAAGAGAAGTATCACGATATAAAATACGGAATAAAATTCTGCAGCAGAAACATCGGATTCAACAGAAGAATCTATACTTTTCCGCATTTCTGCGCTCCATGGCTCAAAAGATGGATTTTTGAGACTAAAATTTCGAAGAAATAATTGTTGAAAAATCGGGAACTTGTTTTGGGTTAAGCCGCTGTCGCGTTGGCATTGACTTTATCTCTTTCAATCCTTTCTGATCTGAAACCGACAATGCTCCGCTCCACGCAATATAGTTTCCAAAATCTCCACCTCAAAATTGCTGTCCGATTCCATACAGCTGAGAATAAACAGGATGCTTTGTCTGCTACATTCGCATTGCTCTGGGTCAGTAACCTTGCCGGACAAAACTTTCGGACAAGTGCATTTTTCGTATCCAAGTTCATAGATATGGCCGGGCTCGATCACCTTCCCGAAGTATCCGTTTCCGTTCATAGCCCCGCCGTAAACCCTGTCCAGATCGCCGTTGCAGGCCCGATATAGTTCCATTTGTGCAGGGAGAACACGGTCTTTCACACAGGCTACGGCTTGTTCATAATACTTGTCTTTCATAAAT
>Ga0310696_10001059_pt1 | contig 40497 bp, 45 predicted proteins | sample AusTroGonzalo_MG_4_FD_203885 | JGI IMG/M metagenome (GOLD analysis project Ga0310696, IMG submission 203885) | Bovine rumen microbial communities from tropical cattle in Woodstock, Queensland, Australia - Gonzalo_02 (v2) (version 2) | ecosystem: Host-associated > Mammals > Digestive system >... | reverse complement strand
ATACCTGTGCCGCGGCATCAATGTACTTCAACTCAAACTTATCTATTCTCAAATTATCTCCGTCAAATCCTACTTCGATATCTGGTATCATTCTAAGCATAGCATACATGCGTTTACCAGCATTTGCATAAGCTTCTACATCTGAATATGGAGAAAATGCCTGATATGTAACCTCTTCTTCTCTTATTGAGACAAGATATTTCTCATATTCATAATCAACAATAGTATGCTGTCTAAGGTCTATTGTCGGTTCTAAGTTGTTGATATTTAAACGAGCATATTGCCATCTACCGAGTCCTCTAAAGTACCAGAAGATAAATGGATAATTTTCTGCTGAATACCAGTTTCTTTGATAGTTATTCTTTCTTATAACTGGAAGAACTACGAGGTCTTGGTTACTATATTTTTCTTTTAAATAATCAATGCGGTCAATTATATCTTGAACATTTAATGTTTCAGTCTCAAAGTTATCAAACTTTCTATAAGGCTGGAGTTCATTATTTGAAAGATAAACAACTTGAATAGAAATCTCCTTACCAGTTTTTTGAGTAATTGAAGCATATTCCATCCAAAGGTATGCAATGTTTTCCCAAAGCTGAGTACACTCATCGAATACTCTCTTCATCATCTCTTTCAATTCACTCTCAGGGTCAAATAAATACTTACAAAGTGCCGCGAGAACCTGGGCAATAACCCAAAAGTTTCTATTCAAATCCTCAACCTCAACATGGTGAGAGTTCTGAGGCATTAGTAAACGTATCCATTTGCTGTTCTCATTATCGGGTGGCGGCAAGGTCTCAGGCTGAGTATGTGTATACTGCATAGCGGCATATTTCTTTAAAGCGTCAAGTGCCGCGTCGTCACCACGAATTGACTCATACATACGTCTATCAACATTTCTACTTGGTTCAACCCAAGGCCAGTCTATGAAACTAACACCTGCATCAGCTTCCTTAAGGTCTTGAATTATATCTTTTGTAATACCCTGATAATCGGGGTCTTCATAGTTTGCAATATTATCATTGAAATACTGAATAGCACTCTCTACTGACTCATTCCAAAAGTCAGTAGAGGTATCTTCAATGTCTCTATATAAAACACTATTTGTTAAGTGATTAGCATAGTCAGAATAGGTCTGAATGTAATCAAGAACAGAATCAGCGGTTGGAGGATTAATACTCATATTACCATTTTTAATTTCATCGAGTATTTCTTTCCAAACCTTTGCAATATCTGCTGGACCTAAGTCTAATTCTTTAGCGAGGTTAGTGATTAGACCATCATAATCCCTCAATTTTGCAATTATATTTTCCATTCACTCACCTCTTAAGTAGTTATTATTTCTGAACTAACAAGCTCTCCTTGATAATAACCTTTGGTTATATCTAAAAGAGTTTTATTTGCACTTGGTGCTTCAGCAGGAGTTACAAATGAACCATTCTGCCATATTACTGTAGACTCACCTGTTATGATTTCCTGTGCCGCGTCGCTATATGAAATATCTACATTAACTGTAAATAAATCATTATCGGCATCATACTCTGCATCAATCTCATATGTAGGTCTAAGCAACTCAAAATATACATCTCCTGCAACATCAGTAGGTGCTGCACTGAATGGAGCATAGTATTCATATTGGCTTTCAGAATATTCTCTAATACCATATGTATAATCCTTATGTCCAGACTCAGTAAGGTCAATTGTATAATTGATAGTCTGCCAACTTGTTACTCCAGTATTGCGATTTGCAATGAGAACGCCGGGATATATAACCTTTGAGTAATAATTACTACGATAATTATTAACACGGACTTCAGGAATAATTACAAGATGACACTCTTCATATTGCTTAAGCAAACCTTCAAGTCTTTCTTCACAAAGCTCTTGTAAATCACCAATTGAACTAATATCAAAGTTATCATACTTTAAATATGGGTATTCAGCGCCAACAGTAAGCGGCACAACTTCTTTGTGGATTTTAGTTACTACTGGGTCTTGACCTAAAACAGCAAGTGCCGCCCAAAGACCGTCAACATTTTCCCACATATCTATAATTGCTTCGGTTAAGTCTTTAAAAGCCTTACCCATGCCGCCGCCCTCATCAAAAAGATAAGCACTAATACCTGTTATAACTTGAGCAATAACCCAGAAGTTACGATTAAGGTCTTCAATCTCTACATTTCGAATATTCTCAGGCATGATTAAACGAACCCACTCTTGGTCTACATCATCTTGTGTAAATTGAAGATTTACAGCATTTGTTAATGCATTAAGGTTCTTATCATTTCCACGAACTGTTGCATAAGATTTTCCATTGATATTATACCAAGGGATAACCCAAGGTGCTGTTACAGGATAACAAGCAATGCCAGGTTTTATATCATCGAGATTATCAACTGGATTTACCTTTATTGTATATTGGTCATTAAACTGGTCAATTAAAGCAATCCACTTGTCATGGCTTTCTTGTGCATTTTCTAAGAATTGAATGTTCTTCAAGTCATTGATTTCATAAGTAGAAGTCATTGCAATTTCTTTATTAAATAATGCTTGTTGAACCTTTGTTGCGAAGAAGTATGCACTTTGTAAATATTTACTATCGCAAATCATATTTCTTCTGCCGAGAATATACTTGTTATATTCTTCTTCAAACCATTCAGCAGTTACATTATATTTTAATTCATATTCATTAATATCTTGCTCTGCAAGTTTAATAGAACCATAATCACCAACATAATGCATTGTTGAAGCAAGAAGCGCCGCATAGCTATTCTTAATTGTTTCTGTCTTAGGGTCAACAAGTGAAGTTGTTGCAACTAAGCCATAAATCTGTGCGCCATCAATAAGAGTTCCTTCAGTATCATAATGAAGTATTCTTTCATTCAAATATGCGCCCATATCTCCGACAGTTTCAAGATTATCCATGAGGTCATCAAGTGCGCTATCAAATAAATAACAAAGATATTTGCCAACTTCTTCATCTCCAAGAAGGAAACCTTTTTCTCCATTATAAAAAATAGGAGAGAAACAAATAACTAAACACTTAGTTATTTCCTCAGCAGTTTCATCTATTTTAAAGCTAAAATCATAGAACTCATATGAACCAAGAACAGTTTCAACATATTCACCGTCACGAATAATAGGACGGTCATTCATATTGATGTGTCCATAAACTTGGTCTGGGTCATCATATGCTCTTAACTCAGGATGATTGTAATGAATATCTTCATATTCTATTTCTTCTACTGCACGATAATGGATTACATTAATGAAGTCTTCTTGCTCTTCCATAACTGCGTGTTTAAAGTCAATCTTAAGATTTGTGAAGTCATAGTAGAAAATGGGATTTTCTTCATCGACAACCTTTTCTCCAAAATTTGCTCCTGCATCTGCTTCATACATATCAGATATACGAAGTGCCGCCCCGTCTTTGGTTTTTATACCGCCACGGATAAGCTCAGGAAAAACAATATTATTATCTCCGTCAGAATAAATAACACCACTATTTTCATAGGCTTGTATTCCTTCGGGGTCAATTGCAGTAACGAAGTTGAGGAGGGCGGCACCCCAACTTTCATTCCAAAAAGTATTATCGTTATCCCAGCCGCCCGTTTGGGAATTTTCAATTATTGTAGTAACATAGCCATCAAGAACGTCTTCAATTTCTGCAAAATCTATTTGTCTTGCAAGCATATCGAATACAGTACGTCCAGCGTTCTTTTCAATCTTATATTCATTATGAAGCTTTGCTAAAAGAATAGACCAAAGATTTTCTTTATTATCGTCCTTAATCTGTGGTAAGTCTTCAGGTGTCATGGATAAGTAATCATATCCAGTCATGCCTTCAAATTCCTGTTTACTCATTCATACACCTCCTTAACTAATATAGCAGTTAATGCCTGAACCTGCGGCATTAAGATTGATGTTATCATAGTTCTGTGTAAATCTAATTGGACCTCCGACTGTGTAATCATCTCGTCTAACACCGATACGGTCATCGTCGCCGTCGAAGAAGATATGAGTTCCATTATATTGAACGTTTACTGCCATTCTTGTCTCAGCTCCATATGGATTATATTCACTATTGAATATGAGCTGCGAATTATCCAAAATCATATTTGCATTTGGTCTTGGGTCTCTACGTCCATAACTTCCATTAATATCATTCCAGTGGTCATACCAAATCAACTTGCCACCCTTCATATTAAACTCAGGAACATTATTTGTATAGCAAATTGAAAGTGATGAACACTTCAAGCACAAACGTCTCCATGCAGATACTGCATAGCCGCTACCATGTACTGAGAATACATTTTGGTCATTAGTCCAATATCCATCAAATAACTTTGGATTTGAAATAACCTTAGCTGTATGTGTTGAACCATTATAGAATACTAATGCATGGACAATACCGCCAGACCATTGTGAACCTGCGTCTCCTACCCAGAAGCTTGTACCGAACTTAGTAGCATAAATACCGTCAGAATCAATGTCGCCAAGTTTTCCATTTGCCTTTAAGTAAGTTACATAGTTTTCACTTAGAGTGTCTAATTGAGCTACAGTTAATGAATATCCTTCTGTTGTTGATATTGTGCCGTCCTGCGCATACTGGTAATAGTCAACAAATACTACATGATAGTCTTGTGATTCAAGAGGCCAAGCTATACTTGCATTTTGTTTTCTTAGTGTATAAGCACCAATACCATATGTATCTGTATCATACGCATCTATTCCATCACTTGTCTTTCTTGTGATTTCAGAAAGAGCAGGAATAATTGCTCTTGTGCCGTCGAGGTATGTAGTTGGATAGAAGTCTCCAATCTTTACTACTTGGAAATCAGCATCAGTGAAGCGAACATTATAAAGTTTATTAGTGATTGTAATTGCTGTATTTTGTGGAGTTATAATGTTGTTAGGGCTGAATGTTGTAACCCACTCTTCATCACCTTCCTTAGTAATTCCTTCAGTCACTACAAATTCTGTAGGATGTTCGAGGTTATCTTTACTTGGAAGAACTAATGACTGAGTTGTTGTGCCGCCGTAGTAGAATGAGAAGTCTTCATCTGTTTCAAATCCAGTAATGCCAACTCTTGCACGTTTATTGTCAGGAATATTATCTCCAACCCAAACTTTTTCAATTGTTGCGGTAAAGTTAGCATTTACGTTTCTTGGATAACTGATTAATTCGCCTTGATAGAAACCATCTGTAATATCAAAAACTTCATCAGTACCAGCTATAGTATTATATGTCTCACCAACAATATGATGACCCATTTGGAATTTAGCTGTTAAGCAAATTTCTGTTGCAATTTCTGATAACTCAGAAGCGACATCATGGAATTTAATTATTAAGTCATTTGTTGAGTCAACAAGATTGAACTTAATCTCATCATCATCGGTGTCATAGTAAGGGTCAATTACAAACTCTGGTCTTACTAATGCATAATAGAAGCCGCCCTCTATACTTGCTGTGCTTGTTGCCCAACCTGGAGTATAGACATATTGAGTTTTCTTTGTTTTTAATCCACCGAGGTCATGAGTATCTGACCAGTCTTTCAAACTAAACTTATATCTACCGTCACCAAGTTCAAGTATACGAGTAATATCTGTTGTTCTATTATATGTAAATATACAAGGATACATTGCCTCAGCATAGTAATTATGCTTGTAGTTTTCCATTCTTATCTCAGGAATAATAACAAGGTTACTATTTGGATAAGACTCAATTAACTCTTGGAATCTATTATAAACAAGAGTAGTGAATGGAATTGACTCTGGCGGCACGGTATCGTTAAAGTTATCAAACTTTACATATGGTTGTAACTCAGAATTAGGAATAGGCATTACAACTACTTGAATGTCTGTAACCTTATCTCTCTGACCTACAATTGCTGCGCCGGCCCATAAGTAGAGAATATTCTCCCACAACTGAGCCTCTTCATCAAGTATCTTATTAAACATAGATTGAATTGGATTGTCATTTGCAAATAAGAAACAACTAATTGCACTTAATGTTTGTGCAATAGTCCAGAAGTTACGGTTTAAATCCTCAACTTCTACTCGTCTCTGATATTCAGGCATTATTAAACGAAGATAATCTTCTTTTCTTTCCATAAGCCAACGCTGTACTGCTGTTGAGTATTGGTTAGCTTTCATATCCTCATCTTTAACACCCATTCTACGAAGCTCTATCCACTCAGGGAAGCTCAATTCGCCGCCTGTTGAAGCATAGGCATAATAACTTAATGTATAAGAAGCAACAACTTGAAGTGGGGCAGGAGTACCTTCTCTGAATATATCAAGTCTTTGCATTAAGTTATAATATTGAGCAGGAGTTAAATCTCCATATCCTCTGTTGATATAAGCTAATAATTGTGAAGCATCGAGAGCATTAATTAGGCCGTCGCCGCCATCAACTGGGAATACATCTGGAATACCAGTTAAGCCCTCAATGATTGGGTTTTGATTTTCAAGTTCCTCATTAAAAGCATCTGCATTAAGTGGAGCTCTTGTATACTGAGAATGGTGGTTACTATTTAATACTGAAACAATAGCATCTAAGTCTCGAACTTTACTATAACTATCGCCATCAATATTTCTCCAAGGTCTCACCCAATGAAGGTCAGCATTATGCTGGTCTTCTATAGGTTCAGTTGGATGAAGTTTACCATAGTCATTACCTGCATCAGCATGAAGAATATCTTCAATAAAGAAATCTGTTGTACCAATGCGGCCGCCCTCTATATCATTGCCCATCATTCTATTAAATTCATCAATTAAACTTTGAACTGACTCATTCCAATGCTCAGGCATTTCATTATCATTAAAGAACTCTTTTACCTTAAAGCCCTTATCTGCTTTTTGAGAGATATAGCCCATAACACTCTTTTTATTTTCGTCCATATCCCCTCTTCTTATAAACCAGTGATTTAGCCAGCCTTGCATCTGTGTGCCTTCTTTAGTCATCCATTCTGTCATCCAGTTCCAGAACTGAGGCTGCATAGAAGCAAATCTTCCTAAAGCTGTACTGCTAAAATTATCGGCGGTGAAGTGTTCGTCACCGCCATTAATCAAGGCTAATAAGAAATCAGAAAAATTACTGTAATCCGCCATCGTTGTCATCTTCCTTTCCGTTCTTTATTCTGTTCCAAATATCTTTTAATGAGTCAAAACCATTCATGCTAATGAAAGCAACGACAAGACCATTAAAGATACCTGCGATAACAGAAGCTACGGTAATAACTGCGCCTGGAAGAACCATAGGAAGAAGTATAGCTACGACCAGAGCAACTATTATTGTAAGAAGCTGAGTTGGGAATTTCTTTGGGACAACCTGTTTTAATGTCTGAACCACGAGTAATGTCAAGAAAGCCATTAAGCTAAGCTGACTAAGTGTTCCAAGACCCAAAACTGTAAGAATACCTTCTGTCATTTTTATCCCTCCTTTAATAAAAGCCCATAGGCTCTATTTCTATTTATAAGTAGAAAAATAGGGGAAAGCGTCTAATACTTTCCCCTTAATGTTATTTCTTAATTATTCTTGCCTGAACCTTGTCTATTGGCATATAGAATATACCAGCATAGTCTTCAAGACCCTTAACCCAAGAATAATAGCCATTGCTATTTGTGCTTGAAACTCTATACTCTACTTCATAACCATCAACACCCTCAAGATACATCTGAATTGCATCTATCTGATTTGGTGGGAATCCAGCAAAACCAGTATAAAGGTTATTAAGGTCATAGTCAGTAATCCAACTGAGCCATCCGCCATACTTAAGGTGAACGCGGTAGTGGAGTTTTCCTTGTGTTACCTTTGCAGCAAGTGCTGTAATTGGTCTGTTCTCTATACCTGCATAGCCGTTGTCGTCTGTATCATTGCAATTTGTAACTGGACTAAACCAACCAGTAGTAGCTACCTGATAGATAATATCTATCTTCTTCTCTTCTACCTTTGGTGCGGCAGGTTTAACTTCAGCAGGTTTCTGCTCAACTGGCTTCTGCTCAACTGGCTTTTCCTCAGTCTTAGCATTAACATCAACAACTTCACCCTTTGAATTGAAGATTTTATAACCTTCCTTCAAAGCTTTCTTAGCATTTTCAAGTGATGTAAATGCACCAATCTGTGATTTAACATCTGCCCATTCTTTGCGGATACGATACATTTCCTTTGCAGGCTGTACTGTGCCGCCCTTCAACTTATTTAGCTCATTAATACAAGCTTGTTTGAAGTCTCCCCAGTGAGGAAGGATATAGATTGGACACCACTTGTATGGGTGCTTACGAGTATTCAAGTAGTCATTGCTTCCTGTAATACCATCACGAACATTAAGCCAGTGAGTATGTGTAAAGAGATTATTCTCTACATTAAGGTTATATTTATTAAGTAAATATGCTACAAGCTTAGCGGCATTAGCTTCTGCTTTTGCAGAGTTACCAATAACTTCAATAGCAATAGTTTTCATATTACCATTTCCGCCGCCATCTGCTGCATGCCAACCACTTAATGTAAATGGAAGGTTCTGCCAAGCGCAGACATCATCAACATAGAAGTGAACACGAACATCATTCATGTTACCATTGACTGTTGCACGAGTATACTGCTCTGCCATAGTTGTTGTAGCTGCAACTGAAATAGCCTCGGTATTATGAACTGTTACGCCGAGCGGCACAGCAGGAAGATTAGCATAAGGCATATCAATGCCATATGGGTTATGGTTTGTTAAAAGATATTCATATACTTTCAAACCATTCCAAGTATATGTTCTATCAGCTGTTAAAGGCATTTATCTCACCCCTTTTATTCATCAAGAGCGTATATTGAACCGCTCATTCTATATCTATGACCATCAATCATTGCATCACCGAATGACCAACCTGATAATGATGTACATAAGCATTTACATACATCTGTCGCAATGAAGTCTGAAGCTTTATTACAAAGCTGAACAAATACACTTTGTGCAGAGCTTACATTTGCGCCACCATTCTGTTCTGTCATATCTACCGGTGTTATTACATCACTTGCACACATTGCAGATACATTGCCAGAACTTAAATTTCCGACATATGAGATTACTTGTTCGGTAGTATTTGTCTTAGGATTTATCGCATTATGAACAATTATCTTGTGACAGTTTGATGCACTAATAGAATTTGAACCGCTTATAAAACTAAGAATTAGTGCAGTATTTGTAATTTCAATTTCAAATGTTGAGTTTGAAGCAAGTTCAACTGAATGATAGTCTGTTCCATTAAAGCGTATGCTTATATTTGAAGCAGACATACCTGTTTGTCCTTGTAAATAGTACAAGCCTATCGTTTTATCTTCGTCAAGATAAAAATATGCAGTACTGCCTATGCTGCCATTACCTGTTTTAGTCACTCCACCTTTCCATGTCCAATTATTTTCAAGATAAGGAATAAGCGTGCTCCACATTTGTTCACGCGATACGGTATATGTTTGTACTGTTGCCATTTATCTCACCTCACTCATCTAATGCAAATATTGAGCCACTCATTCTATAACGGTGTCCATTTAACATTACATCACCGAATGACCAAGCGGATAACTCCATAAACATTGACTTATAAACATTTGTTGCTACAAAGCTTGATTTTGGAGTATATAAGTTAATTAATGCTGTATACTTACCATTAACATTAGTATTGCTATTCTGTTCAGAAATATCTCCAGGTGTTGGTATATCTGAAGCATACATTGCAGATACGTTATTAGAACTTTTACTACCGATATAGGAAAGAACTTGTTCTGTTGCATTTGTATTTGGATTTATAGCATTGTGCACTATCATCTTCTCGCAATTAGCAGCAGTTAAAGTTGCAGACTCATACTTCCAACTTATTATCAATGCATCACTTGTAATCTCGATTTTCATAGAAAAAGGATGAGCTGATGATACAGTTTGGTCATTAGGAGCATAATGATAATGATTTCCTTTGAAATAAGGATTAATATTTACATCATTTGTTCCATTTCTTACAAATATGTTTACGCCCTTTGTCTTTTCTGCATCGAGGTAAAATATCTTTCCATTATAAGTATAACTTGGGTTACTTGGTTTTGGTGAATCCTCTTCCGCCGCCCATGTCCAGTTATTTCTTAAGAATGAAATAACATTTTGCATATCACTAATACTTCTCATATTTTCAAAATTTTGAACTGTTGCCATTTACTGCACCTCCTCAACGTTTCCAGTTATAATCTGGACATTGTTTGTAAATATTGGAGCTAATGCATTATCTGGCAACGCTTGCGGAACATTTATTGTTATGCTATTATATAAAGTTGTATCAATTGTGCCGTTATCTACTATTGTCGTAGAGCCTTGAGCAACAAGAGCTCCATTACTAACAACTTTTCCTTCGTCTTCTGCTACGTATGTATTGGGAACAGATACTACAACTTTGGAATATCCATTTGCCTCATCTTCACTTGCTATATATACTCCATTTATGTTTATATCTTTTTCGATTAGAGTGGCAGGGGTTCCGCCTCCACTACCATAATCATCGAAAGGATTGAATCCCATTTAATCACCTCAGAATATGACCCAAACGTCAAGTGCCGTGCACCCCTCATCAAATGAAAGATTATATATATCCATGCAGAACTGTTCATTCTGATATGGAGTAAAAAACTTTCCGCTTGAAGGAACTTTGTTTGGCTGTCCATTTATTTTTATTGTTGTACCTGCTGTTGCCTCAAAGCCGATAAATCTTACTTTTCTAAGACTTGGAACAGGGTTTTCTCCCTTTTGCTCAAAAAGCTTAGGAATTATATCTTCATCTGCATCTGCTGTTATTTCATAACAAGCATATGTATTGATTCCCATTAAATCTCCTCCTTTAATTAAAATTAACCTCTACGGTTCATTATTAAGTAGAATGGGTTAATGTTTTCTCTAATCTTTTAAATAAGAAACGCCACTCATAAGAGTGGCGCTTTATTGGAATAAAAATAATTGTATGTTGAAGTGAAGGGAATTTCAACTGAGCCAGAACAACTATTTTTATTATTTAATTATTTACCATACTTATTGAACCAGTCAATTGCCTCAGTACGTAATGCATCTGCTGACAGGTGGCAAAGTTCAGCATGGGTTAATGTAGTATCAACAGTTCTTACAACAACGAAGTTTCCTGCATTATGAAGAGCTTCAGCAACATCATCGTAACCCTCTGTCCACTGAGTACCATCTCTATCAGAATCAAGAGCGATAATCTTTGTTGGAGGAACGTTACGAGTTACACTTAAAATAGTATTCTGTCCATCAGGAAGAGTAATAATCTGTCCGAGAATATTGAATGGATAGAATTTCTGTTCAATATCTACAGCTGTTGCACCAAAGTTTGCAAGTGCATTTGAGTTCATATTTGAAAAATTATCATTAGCAACACCTGTTCTTGGTCCAGTAATAAGTACTGCCTTAACAAGTGGTCTATAAAGATTTACGAAGTTAAATGCTGTGTTTGTTCCCATTGACATAGCGTAGATACTGAGTTTATCTTCTACGTTGTAGTTTTCTTGTATCCACTTAAATGCATTGTAGTATTCCTCAAGTATTACTGGAGAACCATAGCATTGATTAAGTGAAGTGTTGTCCTTATCAACGTCAAAGATTACATATCCATTCTCACGGAACATATTCATTGTATCATACATGTCTGCCTGGTCGCCAGGATACCAATATCCGTCTGCACGGACTTCTCCTGTGCCGCCGTGGCATACCATTAATACCTTAGAAGGTTTACCAGTATGTGAATAGTTCTTTGGAAGAACGACTACGAATCTCTTTTCCTGAGTTGTTGAAACATGACCATCATCAAGAGTTGTAACTTCACTGTTCATTGCCGCTGAATAAACTTCTGTTGTAAGAATTTGTTTTGGAAGGGTTGGTGCAATATCTTTCTCCGCATAACATGAGAACTCGACTTCTCCACGTCCTTCCCAATTCTCAAATGTGTCTTTAAACCAAATTGCTTTAACATATCTTGCATTTGAAGGTATATCTAATTCAACTTCTTCTGTTGAACCATATCCATTGCCTAATGATGATGGAGCAGTACGAAGTTGATATGTATAATTTTCCATAACAAAGTATTCCATTGGATATGGACCACCTGCGCCACTTTCCCATTCATCTTCACTATAGTCAGCAGTAACCTCAGTTAAAAATACTACACAATAATTTGTGCTGCCTCCTGCACCAGCAGTATAACGAGGAACTGTAATTCTCAATTTCTGATATTCATTATCGCTATTCTGAATTTTAACTGCTTGGCTTTCTGCAAATACTGTTGTGTCTGTTTTAACATAATAATGTCCACTAAGTTTTGAAGCTGTAAACATCATACCCTTACCTTGTTCAAAATTAAACATTGATGTAAGATTTATGTATGAGCCTGGTTTAATCTTCTTCATATAGAAGTCATTTATAGAAGGTTTATCGCCATTCCAATAATCCAATCCACCTGCTGCTAATGCTCCATCTGTATACCATAAAGCTTTTACATATTTAGCACCAGGAGGTATTGCAATACGTTTAATCTGGACTTCACCAGTTTTCGGATTTGCAGCAGTAATTGAGTTATAAGTATAACCCATTACATAAGCATTCATTCTACCTGGGTCAGGCTCAGTAGGACCTATATCAACAGGCCAACCTGGATTTGCATTTGCAACATCGCTATATCCTTCTGGAAGTTCTGAAAGGAATACTAAAGCAAAAGAAGGAGTATTACTTGAACCTCTGAAAGCAGGGAAAGTAGTTTCTATATGTGTGTATGAAGTATCTCCATCGGGGAAAAGGTCAATAATATTACTTGACTTTATAAATGCAAAATCATCATAATTCCAATAAGATTCATTATCATATTTAACAGGAGCACATCCTCTTGTTACATCTCCGTCTTTTCCAATAACCCAACCTGCATCAAGAACTTGTTGAGTAATATCAACAATAATCTCTTCTGTTGGTGTTGGTGGTGGTGGTTCCGGAGGTATAATACCTGTCTTTTCTTTTGACTCAACCCAAGTAGATGTTTCGTCATATTCTGCGACTTTTTCTGCTGTTATTCCTGAGTCTACCGCGGCCTGCTGAGCGGGAGTTAAAGGAGTTCCTGTGCCGCCTCCTGCACCAGCATTTTCAAATTTTGCTACACGAGATGGTTCAATTACTGAGTCAAAGCCAGGTGCATTTTTGTCATAAATTTGCATTAAATCACCTCACTTTTTTTAAATTATTCGCCAGTATAAGTTCCTTCTACTCCAAGTATAGTTACACCAGACTTAATGTTTTCTGCTATAATATTTGCGTCAATTGCCGCTGTAACGCCTGCTACAGTTACTTTGCCAAGAACTTTTCCTTCATCAGCTTCAACTTCAATTGCTTCTGTAGTTGGAGTTACTGACACGTTCTGAACTACTGGCTCTGGTTTATTTTCTGCGGCAATCTTAGTAATCATGCTTGGCTCAATTACTGAATCAAAACCAGTACCGTTAAAATCATTAATTCTCATTTATTTCTCCTCCTATTTCGTTAAAGATTTCTTTTATTTTAATCAAGTCCTGTTCATCATCAAAAGTAATAGTAACCTCGTCTCCCATTCTATAAGAAGCACTTAATATTCCGACAAGAGACTTACCATTAACTACTCTGTCATTACCAAGAAGATGAATAGATGAATGAAGCTGACTTAATTTCCAACTTAGTTGTGCCGCCGCGCGAGATACGACATCTCTTTTAATTCTATATTTTATTTCCATTTTATCCTCCTCAACCAAACACTTGACTTTTAATTCCTAATATGTTATAATTATATTGAAAATATGAACAAGTGGAGGTTAAACAATGAATATTCTGACACAAAAAATAAAACATTATAACTTGAATATGTTCTATTCATGTGGTTATGGCTATGAAGCTGAAACCAATTGGAGAATACAGCAAGTTATGAATGATTTTGTACAGACCTATAAAGATAAATTTGAAACTCATACTTTTATTCTTGATTATAAAGATGATATAATAAGTATGATAGCTTATAAACTATTAAAAGCTATTTCTGGAGTAAATCCTTTTAATTTAGTTCTTTATGGTAAAAAGAAGAAAACAAAGGAAATGCTATCAGATGAGCAAAAAATAGTTGGAGAATTTGGATTGAGAAAACTTGCTAAGAAAGGAAACTTAGTTTTTATCTCTGCCTTTAATCCTCTATATCAAGTAGTAAATAAGGTCGAAATCTTTAAACATTTCGATTTAGACTTCAAATGTTGGTTTAACGTAGGTAGTCAGTCTTTTGAGACTTATAATATAGTTGAAAGGTTCTTACCCGCCCACCTTAGACTAATGAGAGTTTTCTATCATGTTGGCTTCATTAAAGGAGATTTCTTTGATGATAAGCAGTATGAAGAAGATATTATACATTTCCAAGATTGGTGTGACAATGCTTTAATTGGAGATGACCATGAGAGAGCATGGCTTAATTATGATTATCCTTGGATTTCTGATGAATATGATAAAGATTATATAAAAGTTGTTCACTTGACTGGAGAAATAGAAAATGATAAACTATTATTACAGAGTGTTGAGAATGAGGATTGCATAGTTAATTACTCAATTCCATTGTATGGCAAAGAATTTAATGAGACATATGAGCTATTAAAGCAATATAGTTTATATATTAAAAATTGTTCAAATATTATTTATTCAAAAGAATTTGATACTTATATGAACTATGGAAGAGGATTATCATATAATGATATAGGAGTACATAGAAGACAAATTACTATTGATGATATAAAGGAGGATAAGGAATGAAGATATTCGTAATGAATGGGCAAGGCGGCACAGGTAAAACAACATTTCAGAATTTAATTGCTCAGTATTGTGATGGTGCTGTTGCTCAAATTTCAATGGTTTCTTATGTTAAAACTGTTGCTGCGGCAATAGGTTGGGATGGTTCTAAAGAACCTCGTGACCGTAAGATGTTAAGTCAATTGAAAGACTTACTAACTGAATATAATGATTCTCCTTTCCAGTCAACAGTAGGTGCTGTTAAGCAAATGGAACAGGATAATGTCGCTGTTTGCTTTATTGACGCAAGAGAGCCTAATGACATAGATAGACTTAAAGAGACTCTCGATTGTCAGACTGTTCTTATTATTCGTGGAGAACAGAAGAGCTATGGTAATCATGCAGATGATGAAGTGTTTAACTATCAGTATGATATTGTAATTGATAATAGTGGTTCATTTGAAGATTTAAAGGATTGTGCTCAGACCTTTGTTGAGGAGTTTATAAATGAATGATTGCTTAATGCACCCAGACCTCATAGGAGAGAATGGTGACCCTGAAGGTTCTACAAGATACTATGTGACAATTCTACATATATATTTTCCAAGTGATACAGAAAAGGTTACATATTCTGACTTAATAAATATAAATTCAATGTTTATTATAAAGGAATATACAAACTGTGCCGCCCCGCGAATAGAAGTATTTGACGGAGTGGTTATTAAAGATAAAGACGGCAGTTACAGTTGGTTCCGCAGAATTAAGCAAGAAAATGTTTATCCAGAGTTTAAAGATATGAATGGAAGTCAAGAATAAAATCTTGACTTCTTTTTTATTCTATGTTATAATTTTTATAGAAAATTAAAAAGGAGGAAAATCAATGAGTGCATTTATAGATGGTATTGATTTTGAAAATCTATAAAATACCAAAATATTATAGTTCAGTTCTGGTATTTTTACATATTATATGGAGGTGAACTATATGGGTAAATGGATAGATTATTATGACTCATATTTTGGAAAATTACACGTTATTAGTCACAGAATTAGAAAGAACAATCAAACATATTATCTATGTGAATGTGAATGTGGCAATCAGAAAGAGGTAAGAGTAGACCATTTAAAAAATGGAGAGACTCAATCTTGTGGATGCTTACAAAAAGAAAAAGCAAGACAAGCAAAAGAAAAAGATATAACAGGACAACAGTTTGGATTTTTAATTGCAAGAGAACCGGTTGGCATTTCTTCTCATAGAGAAACTATTTGGTATTGTGAGTGCTTAAGATGTGGAGGTCATAAAGAAGTACCAATTGGTTTATTAACTTCTGGAAAGACTCAATCTTGTGGATGTATTAAAAAATCCTTAGGAGAAACTAAAATAGAAGAAATATTAACAGAAAATAATATAACTTTTAAAGAACAGTTTTCTTTTGATGATTGCTTATCAAATAAAAATTATAAGTTATTTTTTGATTTTGCTATATTTGAAGGTAGTAAATTAAAATATTTAATTGAATATCAAGGTATCCAGCATTATCAAGAAAGCGTTTTTTCAAAATATGAAAGTTTATGGGAACGTCAGAATAGAGACAATATAAAACGAGAATATTGTAAAAATCATAATATTAAGTTAATAGAAATCCCATATTGGGATTATGAGAAAATAAACTATTCTTATATAAAGGAGAAAATTAACAATGAGTGAATATGGTTTCATAGATGGAGTAGATTTCATTAATTTACCAGCGGAGAAGTATTGGAGCTTCCCCAAGACTTACAAGGGCGACAAGCAAGCAGAAACAAAAGCAATGATTCTGTCTGGCGATTATATAGGCGCAGAAAAGAAGGACGGCCACTATGCTCGTTTCATTAAGGATATGAATGGCAATATGAGACTTCAGGGTAGAAGTGAAAGTGTAAATGGCGGCTATCTTGATAAGATAGAGTGGGTTCCTCAGTGCCAGTCTTTCTTCAACAGTCTTCCTAATGGAACTGTCCTTCTTGGAGAGCTTTATTTCCCTACACAGCGCGGCTCACGTAAAGTTACAACAATCCTTGGCTGTTTAAAGGATAAAGCTCTTGAACGTCAGGAAAAGGGCGAAAAGCTTCATTACTATGTATTTGATATATGGGCATATAATGGTAAGTCTCTTCTTGATACTCCATTTGAAACAAGAATTAGCCAGTACCTTGATTATGAAATACTTGACCTTTTTAAAGGTGAAGATTATGTAGAAGATGCTTATTATTATGAAGGACAGGAGCTTTGGGATGAACTCGGTAAGGTTCTTAATGAAGGCGGCGAAGGAGTAGTAATTACTCAGAAAACAGCTAAGGCACAGCCAGGTAAGCGTACTGCCCGCAAGACACTGAAAGTTAAAATGGAAATTGAGCAGACAGTTGATGTATTTATCGACGGAGACTATAAGCCAGCAAATCGTCTTTACGACGGCAAGGAAATAGAGACATGGCCTTATTGGGAGAATGATAAGACTGGAGAAAAGTCAGATAAATGTAAGTTCAATGAATATGTTACTGGTGAGCCTTGGGTTCCAGTAAAGAAGCCATATTTCTTCGGTTGGGCTTCTTCAATATCAGTTTCTCTTATGAAAGGAGATAAGCCAGTCCATGTTGGTTGGATAAGCAATGTTCCTGATGAAATGAAGAGAGATATTGTTGCCGCCCCAGACAAGTACAAGTATAAAGTTTATGAATTGAGCTGTATGGAAGTTGAACACATTGATGGCTGTTACTCATTCCGTCATGGTAAGTTTGTTCAGCCACGTCCTGACAAGAAAGTTACTGATTGTACATTCGACCAGATAGAGCAGTAATTTATTATAGAATTTACGGGAATTAAATACATTCTATTAGAAGGAGATTATGTAAAAGTAATCTCCTTATTTTATGTAAGAGGTGAGTAATGTGAAAGATGAAAAGAAGTGTCTAACACCGATAGAAGTCGATAGACCTCCACGTCACACTCAAATTCATCCTCGTTGTTATACTTGCACTAAGTTCCCAGTTTGTAATATTAGGGAAGATTATTTAAAAACTGTTCAGTTAATACAGAATGTACTTGGTGACCCACAGGAAGATTATGAGTTGACTTATTATCTTGCCTCATGGGGCAGAGTGCCGGGCTACTACGGATATGACTTTGACAATACAAATAACACTTTCCCTACAAACATAACAACAACAGAGGAGAAGACTGGAACATTTATGGAAGCCAAATTTAGAGACGAGAACACAGTTCAATTCTTCTACAACATAGATGACTATTATGTCTTATTCAATGCGGCTTATGATGAAACAGACTCAGAATTTAAGATAAGTGAAGGTAGAGAGGTTTATTACGGACTCAACTATATTTTATCTGAAAACTCTATATTAGATATAGCAGCCAACTTAGAAACATGGCGTAATGCACAGATACAGCCAGAACCAGAACCTGAAGGAGATGCCATTAACACAACTTATTTCTCAGCAGATTTAAGATGTGACTTCTATGACCATGAGAGAGGTTTAACAGAAGCAGAGGGTATTAGACGTATCATTGCTCAGTTCCCTGATGGCGTACCGTTGAAAGACGGCACATATTATCACTTAGCAACCTTCCATTTCGAGCCAAATAAGGTTCCGTTATATCATCCTGAGAATGGTAGAGTTGCATTTGCTCCAATGCCTTATCCTGTATATATTCCACCTAAGTCCTATAAAGCACCTCCACAGCGTAGAGGAGATATTTATGACTAAAGGCGAACAAAAGCTTGTGAATCTGTTCCGCCGTGGCGGTATACAGTTCCAACAAGAAGTTTCTTTTGAAGATTTACATGGAAAAGGAAAGGCATTATTACGTTTTGATTTTGCTCTTTACAAGAATAATAAGCTTTGTTGTTTAGTTGAATTTGATGGAATACAACACTTCCAATACACCCCGTATTTCCACAAAACACAAGCAGCTTTTGCAAAACAAAAAGAATGGGATAGAAGAAAGAACAAATACTGTTTACTTCATAATATCCCATTAATTCGAGTTCCATACTGGGATTTAGAAGAACTAACTTTAAAAAAAGTTTTGACAGAACCAAGCTATCTTGTTAAGGACAAATATCACATAGACAATCTAATTAAAAATGGGGTGAATAAGAAATGATAAGTGAAGCAATAATCGCTGCTATTGCGGCAGGACTTGGTTCTGTAATAACAATCGTTGGCAAAGTAATCGTTGATGTTATTAAAGCTAAGAAAACTCCTGATGAGAGTGACCTTGCAGTAAAAGAGGACCTTGAAGCAGAAAAAGCAATTGCAGAAGAAAAGAGAAAAGAATTTTATGAAGCTGTCAATAAATTAAACGACACAATGAATGAAAGATTTACACAACTTGATGAGAAAATTGATGAAATGAGGGCTAAAACAGACCAGCATAAAAATATCGCAATAGTTGAACTTCGTCACTCAATTACAGAGGTCTATTATCAGTATTGTGATAAGAAGAGTTTCTCACACAATATGAAAGAGGATGTATGCTCATTATATGAAGCATATAGTAAACTCGGAGGTAATTCTTATGTCCATGAAATCTATGAAGAAATGATGTCATGGGAAGTTAAATAATTATTTAGGACTGACGCTGTGCCGCCAGTCCTTTCTTTTTTATTTGACTTTTTTAATATTTTATTATATAATATATATGAAATAAATTGAAAGGAGTAAAATAATATGCAAGTTTATTTTACACAATGTAGAGGTTATGGCGGAGACGTTTTTAGTTATAGTATTAATCATACTTTAGAAGGAGTTAAAAATTTTATCATTAAAGACATAAAGAGTCTTATTGATTTTGAACTTAAAAATCCTATTCGTGGTGAAATAAATACTATTGAAGTAAAACGATTAAAGGGATGGTTAGAAAGAGTGACGAATAGCCCAGAACCATTTGATGTAGTTGGTGACAAATGGTTCAGTTCTTGTGCTGAAGAAAATTGTTATTATGAAATCTCAAAAGAGGAGGTCGGAGAATAAATATGAAAGAAATATTTTGCTTTAGTGAATTACAGCCTTTTGAGAGGGAATTTGATTTAAAAGCAACTTTTACATCTATTGAAGTAGCATACAATTATATGATTGATTATTTAAACTATTTAGAAGCAGATGCGAATGAATATCTTGGCGGCGAAAAATTAAAAATGGAACTTATAAGACTTAATATTATAAGACAGAGACTCCCCGAAATTTTAAAGTGGGATTTAAACGATGAACATCAATATCATTGCTTTTATTGTGAAGGCTTTGCTTTAGATGATATTATACTTTATGAGTCTAATGAAGATTTAAAAAGAGAAAATAAAAAAAGTGAAGTTAAACTTGAGTTTTAAAGGAGAAATAAAATGACAACATTTGATATTTATACCGATGGCGCGGCAACAATGCGTAAGGTTAATGGAGAATACGTAAGAGAGGCAGGCGGCTGGGGTTATGTAATTCTTCAGAATGGAGAAGAAATAATGTCTGACTATGGCGGACTTAGCCAGACAACTAATAATGCTATGGAATTAACTGCAATTCTTAATGGTCTCCGCAAGTATTTATCTTTTGGTTATAATAGTCAGGAAGTTCGCATTTACTCCGACTCCGCATATTGTATCGGTATCTTTACTCAGTGGATAAATGGTTGGAAAGCAAATGGCTGGACTCGTGGCAAGAAGCATGAGCCAATCGAAAACGTAGGAATAATTAAGGAAATAGATAATGTACTTGAGCAGATAGAGCGCCGCTTCTGCACAATTAATTGGGTTAAGGTTAAAGGGCATAATGGTAATGAGTGGAATGAATATGTAGATAAGCTTGCTGTTAAAGGTAAGCTGGAATGTGCCGCCGAAGCAAAATAATTTTTAAAAAATCAGATGATTTTCATAAAATGGTTTCTAAATCATTAGATGAAAGTTGTCTGATTTTTACTTTATAGTATACACCCAAAAGTCATTTATTGACTTTTTGATTTTTTGGTGTTATAATTATATTAGAAATAAATAGAAAAGGAGTGAGTGCAAGTATGAACAGTATTACATTGTATTCAACAGGATGCCCCAAGTGTAATGTTCTTGAAAAGAAATTAACTGCCGCAGGCATTGAGTATGAGGTTGTAACAGATGAATCTGTTATCGCAGATGTATGCGAAACTATTGGAACAGATTTTCTTCCTATATTGGAAGTTAATGGCGAGTATTATGATTTCGCCGCAGCAATAACATGGGTAGGTGAAAGAAGCTAATGCAGATTAATATTAAAGTATCAAAAAACTTCACAACACAATGGAATAAATTACAGAATGAGTTCGGTACTCAGCTCGCAGACCTCAATGGTTTCGGTGATGAACAGCTTTCATATGGTGATTTCATTGATAACTTCATTGACGTTCCTGTTGTCGCAGATAGCTCAATCGACTCAAATAGTAATGTAAGAAGAAAAGATATAGTAACACTTCTTTCTGAAATGCCTAAGCCACATAGAAAGCTTATGTCATTCCAAAAAATTTATTATGAAATGCAGAAAGAGTATGGTTTTAAGGCTGCTAATGAATGGCTACGCCGCGACTGGACTGGCGAAATTTATATGCATGATGCAGATACAGCCACATTTAAGTCATATTGTTTTGCTTATGACCTCAAAGACCTTGCAGAAAAGGGACTTTACTTCTTAGGTGAGACTTTCAATCCAAAGCCACCTAAGCATTTGACAACATTTGTAGACTTTGTAAAAGAGTTTATTAATTTTGCAAGTAATAGAACATCAGGTGCAGTTGGACTTCCAAACCTTATTCCTTATATGTATTATTTTTGGAAGAAGGATTATAACTGTGCATATATGGGTATGTCAGGATTTGAAGATTATGCAAAACAGAATATTCAGCGTTTTATTTATGCTGTTAACCAGCCTTGTGTAAGAGATGGACAGCAATCTGCATTTACAAATACTTCTGTATTTGATAGAGAATATTTAATGGCTCTCTTCGGAGGTTCGCAGTTCCCAGATGGTTCAGATATGATTGATGATATTGAAGGAATTATGGATTTCCAGAAGATGTATATGGAAGTTATGGCAGATATTCGCCATGAAAATATGTTTACATTCCCAGTTTCTACTATGTCAATGATAAGAAAGAATGGCGTATTTAAAGATGAAGAGTTCGCAGAATGGGCAATTAAGCACAATATGCAATGGTCAGATAGTAACCTCTTTATTGATGACAATGTTTCAAGTCTTTCCAACTGTTGCCGCCTTAAGAGCAATATTAAAGACCTCGGTTATTTCAATTCAATCGGCGGCACAGCATTAAAGGTTGGTTCTGTTAAGGTTAATACAATTAACTTAGCAAGACTTGCACTCGATACAAATACTAAGGAAGAGTACCTTGAAGAACTTAAGGCAAGAATTTTGTGTATTGTTCGTTCACTTCACGTTGTTCGCCATATTATTGAAAGAGATGTTGAAAAGAATTTACTTCCTAACTTCACATATGGACTTATAGATTTTGACCACTTGTATAATACAATTGGCTTTATTGGTATCTATGAGACAATGAAGAAGTTCGGTTGCACATATCAGGATAAGCTTGGTAATACATATTATACTCAGGAAGCCGCAGACTTCGGTGAAAAGATTTTCAAGACTATTCGTGGAGTTGCAGATAAGTTCCTTGAGGATAATGGATATACTTATATGATTAATACTGAGCAGATACCTGGCGAAAATGCCGCAGCTAAATTGATGAGAAAGGATATGTTCTTCTATCCAGACTCAGATATTTACGATTTGCCGCTTTACGGTAATCAGTTTATGCCTCTTGGTATTAAGGCTACATTGCAGGAAAGAGTTCGTGTTCAGGCTATGTTTGATGGCTTCTGTGATGGTGGTTCAATTCTTCATGCTAATATTGATGCTCCATTTAAGAACTATGAGACTGCAAGAAAGATGACAGAATATATCGCAGACCAGGGCGTTAATTATTTTGCTTTCAATACAAAGATACAAGCTTGCGAGGATAATCACGCCTTCTATGGAACAACTTGTCCTATTTGCGGCAAGCCTATTGCAACTGAGTATACAAGAGTTGTTGGCTTTATGACTGCTACAAAGACTTGGACAAGAGAAAGAAAGGCTGAATATAAGTTAAGAAAATGGGAGCCTACAGAAAAGGTTAATGTTAACCTTGAGGAGGCCATATGAGAAAACTTACTAAAGAAGAGTTTGAGAAATATATAAAGGACGCGGCGGAATATAAATTCCGCCCAAATCCTGCCTTTATGACAAAAGAATTTTATGAAGCAAATAAAGAATACTTTGATGAGATAGGTGTAGTTCATACATTTATAGGAGAACCGATAATTGTAGAGGAGGAAGAAGAATGAAATATTTAACCTATGAAGATTTTATGTTTATAGTTAATTTATTTAACACTTATCCTAAAGCACTAAGAATAACATTTTGTGTTAGAGAAGAAGCAGATTATCATTTTTTAATTGGAGCATTTGACGCATTATTTAATTCAGATGTTAAAAAGCATGCAATTGTTTAAGTTGTAATTGTTCCCGTATGAACCGTAGTAACTTAATGGTTATTGACAGTGAATATTCAGCAATTGACTTAGAGGAAATATGGACACCATTATGTAATTTACCGCCAGTTATAGGCGTTTATCATTATACGAGTAATTTTAAAAACGAGTATGAAAATGAGATGTTACGGCAAGTAAGAGGTATTGAAAAATGAAATTAGATTGGCTTGAATACATTGATTTTAGAGATATAGTTATTGATTTTTTGTACAATCCAATTCCAAAACATATTCAAATATTCCTCCAACAAGAAGAAGCCTGTGAAATTCTCGCAAAAACAATCATAGATTTAATTAAAGCGATAGATGAAGGTATGTTATTAACTCCTTATAAAAGCTCAACAGAACGAAGAATGAGATTTCAAAGCAAAGAAGGAAGCTTAATTGAAATTTGGACAAGAGAAAATTTGGCTTATTGTTGCTGTGGTAATCGTGGCTCTATCGTCATTGGAGATGCCGGGTATTCAATAGAAGATACTTATGAAATTTTATTACCAATGGCAAGTATGGACGCACAAAAATACTATTGTATTAGTTCAAATGATATTATTAGATATTGGAAAGATAAACATAAAAAAGGACTTGAAGATATAGATTATTGGATTAAAGTAAAGAATGACAAAATCCAATTTAAGCCAGTTCAATTACCGACGAAAGGAGAAAGAAAATGAGAATAAAGAATCTGATTGACGAAGACTTTGTTAATTATAAAAAGCCATCAATGTTTATTGGGTGTGGTCAGTGCGACTTTAAATGTGACAGAGAGTGCGGCCGCCCCGTATGTCAGAACTCTGAACTCGCAAAATCTAAAGGATTTGAACTTTATAATGGAGAAATTCTTGAGCGTTATTGCGACAATCCAATTACAGAAGCTGTTGTTTTTGGAGGTCTTGAACCTTTCTATTCCGAAAAAGATGTAGAATCTCTTACGAATTTTATACTTAGTATAATGGCACTTTATGGTTTTGGACGCATTAAGTATAAGACAGATATAGTTATTTACACAGGTTATTATCCTGATGAAGTAAAACCATATCTTGATTATATACGTAAGAATATTAGTATTGTGCCGCACCCCGAAGCAGTTGATATTATAATTAAGTTTGGTAGGTTTATACCTGATAGACCAAGCAGATATGACGAATTACTCGGAGTCGAGCTGGCAAGTGATAATCAGTATGCTATGAGATTGGAGGATTGTTTCAAATGAGTTACGGTAATAAGGCTGATACCATATATTTTGATGAAATACTTTACGAACCATTAGATGTAGAGTTGTTTTGTTCAGATATGATTGGTAAATTTGCTGAAATTAAATCCGTCCCAAAAGCAGAAAATATAAAAGTGAATGAAGATAAAATTACTTATAAATGGGTTGATATAGGAGGAATTTTAAATGGGATATTATAAAAAACCAAGTGAGCATCCAGATTTCTTTGATATGACAGCAGATGAAATAATCGAGAAAGAAATTACATACCCAGATTATGAAGGACAGCATCCTTTGTTTCAGCATTTTGGTGTTAGGACTGGTGGAATATGTGATGTCTGGATACAAACAGAAGAATGGAGAGAACTCCCAGAAGTAGATAAATGGAGATATATCGCCCTATGTGCTCTATATTGGGAACAGAATTATAGATATTGGTATGATAAAGCAGTAGATAGAGCACAGACTGCTGAATTAGAACTTGCTAAATTAAAGGCACAGAAGGAGGAAGTAGAATGAAAATCAAAGTAAATGAGGAAGATTTAGTTCTCGTTGGAGAAATCCGTGAGAAGCTTAGAAACAATAAGGTGCTCTATGGAAAGTTCTTCTGTCCATGTGTGCCAACTTATAAATATACAACTCAGAACGCACAGGACTATGTTTGCCCTTGTAAAGACTTCCGTGAGAATGTAAAGTGCGGCGACACTTGCCATTGTGGACTTTATGTTAAGGAGGAAGAATAATATGTTAAGTAACTCAGACCGTGCGAAGATAGATAAAGAAATGGCTACTAATCCTCAACTTGAAAAAATGACTGCGGGCGGACGAATTGCACTTTTCTTAGGTTTAGATATAGATGATGCCTGTGCCGCCGAAGCATATTATCAGAGTGAAAGAGCAAGAGAGAAATGTTCTAAATGTATATGCAAAACTTGTGCTATTGCCGCAATAAATGGCGGTGCCCCAGGTTGTGGAGATTGTATTGAATGTATGTCAAAAGACTATGAATTGCAGTATACTCATTGCAATGATTATTACAATCCATTACCAATCAAGGTTTCTACATCATATTTGCTTGATAAAGCAGAAGAAATTAAAGACGAGAGAAGGTCAAGATTATAATATCTTGACTTTTTTCGTTATTTATGATATAATTATATAGAAATAAAAATAAGGAGGAAAGAAATGGCAATTGATAATTATGGAATTGATAGTATTCGACACTTAGAAACGCGCGAAGCCATTAGAACTCGTATTCAGATGTACCTCGGTTCAGATGATACTGATGGTATATATCAAGCTTTAAAGGAGATTATTAATAACTCTACCGATGAAGCTATCGCGGGTTACGGTAACAAAATTGAAATTACTCTTGATGAAGAGCATAATAGCGTTACAGTTAGAGACTATGGACGTGGAGTTCCTTTCGGTGTAAAAGACGGAAGAAATATTCTTGTTGCAATTTATACTGAAAGCCATACTGGTGGTAAGTTCGATAAAAATGCTTATAAGAACAGTTCTGGTCTTAATGGTATTGGTGGTACAGCGGTATGTATGTCATCAAAATACTTTATTGTAAGTTCAATAAGAAACAATATAGTTGCGACAGCAAGTTTTAAAGAAGGTAATCTTGAAGATTACAATGAAAAGGATGCTAAGAAAATTGGATATACCGAAAATGGTACTTTTATTGAATTTAAACCAGACCCTGAAGTATTCAGAAATATGACAGAGGGATTTAGTTATGAAAGAATTTGCTCTGAAATAAAGAATATTTCTTATCTTAATAAGGGCGTTCATTTTATTGTTTCAACAGTAAGCGGCAAGAAAACAGAATTTTATTCTGAAAATGGTATTGCAGACTTTATTAAAGACCATGTTGATTATCCTTTAATGAAGCTTCCAATCGTTGGTTTTGCAAAAGATGACGAGGATGAAGTTGAAATTGCATTTATGTGGTCTGGTGACCCTTCACAGGAATATGTATTCGTTAACGGATTATATTGTCCTTTCGGCGGCTCGCCTATTACAGGTGCAAAGACAAAGATAACTACAAAAATGAAAGCACTCACTGGACAGTCATTTGACCCAGAGCTTATCAGAAAAGGTCTTGTTTATGCTATTAACTGTAAGGTTGCAAATCCTTCATTTGCTAACCAGACAAAGAGTAAGATAAACAATCCAAATCTTCGTACACTTGCTTCACAAGCATTTGATGAAGCACTTGAAGAGCTTTCACATACACCTGATTTTGATGTCATTGTTGAAATGATTAAGAAGTATCAGAGTGCAGAGAAGGCTGCTGATAAGGCTCGTAAGGACGCATTGACTCGTCAGAAGAAATACCAAGACTTAGCAAAGAAGAAGATAGCTTTCATTGATAAGCTTTCTGATGCCGAGGTTCTCGGACAGGATTCTATCCTTTGCGTCGTTGAGGGAGATTCAGCTGGTAACGCTGCCGCGGCAGGACGTGATACTAAGAAATATGGTATCCTCAGACTTCGTGGTAAGATGATTAACGGCTTAAAGGTTGATGATGATAAGGAGTATTATGACAATAAGGAAATAGAGTTACTTCTCTATGCCCTTGGAATTAACCCCGCCCATTATGACCCATCTAAGTTAAGATATGGTAAGATTGCAATTTGTGTCGATGCCGATGATGACGGTTATCATATTGCGCTTCTTATTCTTGCTAACTTACAGAGAATTTGTCCTCAGTTCCTTAGAGAAAACCGTATTTATTGGTTACGTTCTCCGCTGTTCATTGAACAGGACAAGACAGGTAAACCATTAAAATGTTGGTATACTGATGAGGAATTTGATAAGGCTCGTGCTACAACAAAGGGCAACGTTAAGCGTGTTAAAGGACTTGGTCAGCTTAATGAAAGAGACCTTAAGGCAACAATGTTCTCTCCAACAGAGCAGAAGATGGACCAGATAATGTACTCAGAAGAGGGTATACATCAGTTGTGCCAGCTCATGGGTCCTGACATCAAGCCTCGTAAGGAATTTGTTTTCTCACGAATAGACTTTTCAAAGTTTTAAATTTGACTTTAAAAGAATAATATGCTATAATAATATAAAAGGAGTGAGAAAATGGAAATAAATCTTTTAGATATTGTTGATGATAGTTTCCGTATCTATGCGGGTATGACTATCGAAGACAGAGCTATCGTCGATGCGCGCGATGCGTTAAAGCCTGCCGCACGTATGTGTATGTATGCTCAGTTTATTGAAAAAATAACCTATAAAAAACCATTTAAGAAGTCTCACAAGTCAGTTGCTGCCGCCATGGACCACTTTTATGTTCATGGCGACCAAGCTTGTTATGACCTTCTTGTTAGAATGGCACAGCCTTTTAGCTTAAGATATATGCTTGAAGACTTTGATGGTCAGTGTGGTCACGCAACTGATGGCAAGGCTTCTGCCGCCCGTTATACAGAAATGCGTCTTGGTGAACTCGGCTGCACTCTCTTTGATGGTATTGAAAAGCACTGTATTAATGAGTGGGAAGATAACTATGATAATACAGAACAATATCCTGCTGTTGTGCCGTCTCTTGGTTTTTACAATATATGCAATGGTACAACAGGTATCGCAACAGGTCTTGCAAGTTCTATTCCTCAATTCAATGTAAAAGAAGTTAATGAAGCAATGATTAAGCTTCTTTGGGATAGGGATACATCTTTTGAAGATATATATTGTGCTCCCGATTTTTGTACTGGCGGCACAATTATCAATGCTTCAAGAGTAAAAGAACTTATGCGAGATGATTATGGCGGAGCTATAAAGCTTCGTAGTACAGCAGAGTATGACCCAAGCGAGAACTGTTTGTATTTCACCGAGCTTCCTTATGGTGTTTATGCAGGAACTGTAATGGAACAAATTAAAAAGCACGTTGAAAGTGGCGAGCTTCTTGGTATTGAAAAGATACTTGATTTGTCTACAAATAAGTCTAAGATTAAGGTAGTTCTTGAAAAAGCAACTAACCCAACAAAGATTACAAAGCAGTTATTTAAGCTAACATCATTACAGGATAGCTATACAATTAACATGACTATGCTTCAAGACGGACGTTTCCCAAAGGTTTATACTTGGAAGGAAGCTCTTCTTGCACATATCGACCATGAAATAAGCTGTAAGCGTAATATGTATGAGTTCGACATTAAGAAAATGCAGGACAGAATACATATTATAGATGGTTTGTTAATTGCTCTTGCAGATATTGATGCTGTTATTGAATTAATCAAGAAAGCAAGTAGTAAAGATGATGCTAAGAATAAGTTATGCACTAAGTATAATATTGATGATGAGCAGGCAAGTGCAATTCTTAAAATGCCACTGAGCCGCCTTATCAAACTTGAAGCAGTAGAACTCGAAGATGAGAAGTCTGACCTTCTTAAGGAAATTGCTCGTATTCAGAATATCCTTGATAATAAAGAACTTCTTTATAAGGAAATTGAAGATGGCATGAGAGCTGTTATAAAGAAAATAGGCGATGAGCGTAGAACTAAGCTTATTGACCTTGACTTTACTTCTGAAAAGGAAGAGGAAGCAGAACCTATTGAGAAGAAAGAACTGCTTATTTACTACACAAATCTTGGTAATATATATACAGCAGAGAGTTCAACATTAATGAAGACTCGCCGCGGTGGCAAGGGTTCTAAGATTAAAATGGCAGAAAATGAAGCAATCGTTAAGACAATTAATGATGATAACTTCAGTTCATTGCTTGTATTCTCAAATCTTGGAAGAATGTATACCATTTCAATCGACGAGTTACCTGTAAATGCAAAGGTTAATGTAGCACAGCTATTTGACTTTGAAGCAGGTGAAAAGCCTACAACTTTGACTTCATTAAAGCGTAAGAATGATGTTAAATACTTTGTATTTGTCACAAAATTCGGCATGATTAAGAAGACCGCCGCAGAGGAATATGAGCATAAGAGAGGTAAGTCTGTCAAAGCCATAAACCTTAAGGACGGCGATGAAGTAATCAATGTTATGTTTATGAATGAAGAAAAAGTTGGAATATTGACTTTTAATGGAAATTTTGTTATAATTAATACAGATGATATAAATGCAATAGGCAGAGCAACTTCTGGCGTAAAGGCAATTAAATTATCTGATGATGACTATGTAATTGACGCGAAGATTATTGGAGATAAAGACCAGTACATGATAACACTTTCTAAGCAAGGTCTTGTAAAGAAAGCACCAATGACTGACTTCCCAATATGTAATCGTGGTATTAAGGGCAAGAAGATTTCTGACATTCGTGAGAACGACAGCATAGTTAAATTCTTGACTTTGAAGGAAGATAGTGATATAATAATTATAGTAAAACAAAAGAACATAAAAATTTCCACCGCTGAATTGAGAGAGCTTTCTCGTGCCGCCACAGGCGTAAAAGCAATCAATATTGATGCGGGAGATATAGCTTCAGATTTAGTGAGGGGTTAATAATGACTTTAGAGGAAAAGATTGAACTCATTAAGAACGAGCGAGAGTCTGCTATTGCAGCTCTCACTCTTTACATAGATACTTTGTATAATTCTACAAATGGTATCTTTGAAACAACAGTCGTAGAAAAGGAAGGAGAAAAGCCATCTATTGAAAGAGTGCTTAAACCTGACTTAAATCTCGACGAGCAAACTATAAAATTCGCAGAAACTTTTGAGGCTGATGCAAAGAAGTATGAAAAAGTTAGAACAAAACTCTCAACTGGCGACTTTAATTTGTCACTACCCGAAGTTGCAAGAGTTGGTCTTGCATATACTTTTTCATTAGTTCTTTTACAAAAAAGAATTGATGAAGGACGAAAAGCCGTTGATAACATCAGCAAGATAGTCAATGTCCTTATCGACAGTTCAGAAGAAACTCAAAATATTGACTTCTCAAAAGAAGAATGATATAATATTTATAGAGAGTTAAGGAAAGACCTCTTAACTTTGAAAGAAATTAAAAGTTAAAAATTTGACTTTTCTCTCGAAATCAGTTATAATATTTATAGTAAATAAATAGCAGATGTGAAACGCAAATGCTATTTTATTTAATACATTTTTTAATTAAATTATTTAAAATTTAAAGGAGTGATTTTTAATGGCAACAAAGATGACAGAAAATTCAAGAAAGGTATTTGATTATCTCAAGGCAGCAGGTGCTGGCGTAGCTTTCACAACTAAGGAAGTTCAGACAGCTCTTGGTTTCGAGAAGGCTGGTTCAGTTACAGGTTCAGTTACAGGTCTTGTAAAGAAGGGTTACGCAGAGCGTTTCACAGAGACAGTTGAGATTGATGGTAAGGCTCAGGAAGTTAAGAAGTTTGCTCTTACTGAGGCTGGCGCTAACTTTGACCCAGACGCTGAGTGATTAATTAATCAATAATGATTAATTGGGGCGACTATTTCTAATCGCCCCTCAATTTTACCTTATTTAAAAACCCGTTTAGGAGGAAGATTTAATGTTAGATGTTAAAAAGAACGAATCAGATAATATTGTTGATGTATGTGGTATACTTAAGGAACTTGACATTGTTGAGGGCGTAACAGCTGATGGTAGAGGTTGGATACGTGGCACAGCAAAGATTCAGGTTGACCAGGATATCGCAGGTAAGCAGACTCAGTGTGAAATTACAAATAAGATGTTCTCAATGAGATTGAAGGCTGATGGTGGACAGAATCAGGTTTATGACAGAATTGCTGGTTATAAAGAGAAGTTCACTTCCGCAGCTGCAGCAGGTTCAATTGCTGAAGCAAGTCGTGTTTCTATAAAGGGCGCTAAGCTCGAAGAGAATATTTGGATTGATAAGAACACTAACACAGAGCGTTCAACATTCCAGATTTCAAGCAACTTCCTTAATGCTAAGAGAGAGTCTGATAAGGAAGAGGCTAAGTTCAAGGTTACAGGTGTTCTCCTTCAGGAGCCTGTTGAGGAACTTGACAGCAATGAGAACCCAACTGGCAGAATTAAGTTCAAGATGGGCGTTATCGGCTATAAGGGCAAGATTAGCGTTCTTGAATTTTTCGCACAGGACCAGGTTAAGGCACACATTGAAGCTAACTGGTCAAAGGGCGACACAGTAAGAGCTCTTGGTAGAATAAATGTTAGCAATAAGATTGAGACTAAATCATTTAGTCTTGGTGTCGGTGAAGAGGATGTTACTGAGAGAACCATCGCTAAGAAGGAACTCATCATAACAGGTTGCTCAGCTTCTGGTCTTGAGGAAGACCTCTCATACGACGCAGATTCAGTTAAGGTTGCACTTGATGAAAGAAAGGCTGAAATTGCAAAGCTTAAGGAAGGCGGCGCAAAGAAGGCTCCTGCAAAGAATACTCCAGTTGATTTAGGATTTTAATTAATCCTAAATCACCCTTTATTCTTAGGAGGAGTTTAAATGGCTATAGATTTATTAAATTTACAACCTCAACTTATATCCAAAAACCTCAAAGGTAAATACATAATGCTCTATGGACTTCCTGGCGTTGGTAAAACAAGTCTCGCGGCACAGTTTGAGAAAGTTCTTATCGCTGGATTTGAAATGGGTACTAATGCTCTTAACAACGTTTATGTTGCCCCTGTTAAAACATGGGATGACTGGAAGAAAATGGTAAGAGACTTATGTAGAAACAACGAACTTAAAGAGAAGTTCCATGCGATTGCTACTGATACTATTGATGAAGCTTGGAATCTTTGTACAAAGTATGTATGCGGTCAGGCCGGTGTCGAAAATCTTGGTGATGTTCCATTCGGTAAGCTGTATGCAGAAGCTTCAAAAGAGTTCAGACAGACTTTCAGAGACTTAGCTTATAATGGTTATGGTCTTATCTTCACAAGCCACTCAACAGAAAAGGAGTTTACTAACGAAAAGGGCGAAAAGTATAATATGATTATTCCTGCTTGTCCAAGTCGTGCATTTGATATTGTTAATAAAATGGTTGACATTATCGCATACATTCGAGAGATTTCTCTTGAGGAAGGCGACAAGACAGTTCGTAAACGCTTTATGTTTTTCCGTGACGAAGTTGGCGATAGATTTTTAGTTAAATCTCGTTATAGATATATTAAACCTTATGTTGAACTAAGTTATGATGCACTTATTGATGCGATATATGACGCTGTAGATTTGGAGTGTTCGCATTCTGGCGGCGAAGCTTCAGATGAACACAATCCATATACCAAACTCAATTTTGATGAATTAATGGAAGAAGCAAAGATGTTGTGGGGAACTGTAGTTCAAAACAATAAAACAGCACAGGCTTCTGAAATATTAGCAACAATTTTCGGTAAGCCTACTAAATTCTCAGAAATCTTACCTGAAGATGTTGAGAAGCTCAATCAAGTTTTGATTGAAGTTCGTTCAATACTTTGATTTTTCGGGGAAAGATTTATTCTTTCCCCTATTTTACTTTAAGGAGGAATCCCTAAATGCTTATAATTGATACAAATATACTACTGGATTTCCCTCAAATTATTGAGGAAGAACAAGAGGAAATGGTTATTGCAACTGATGTTCTAAAAGAACTTGATGGATTAAAGATGCATACTAATTTTGACATTTCCTATAAAGCACGTCGTGCCGCCGTAGTAATATCTCGTCATTTAGATAAGTTGACATGGGATAACTCTCTCGAAAAGGTTAGATACGATAGTGTTGATGACAAACTTATTGAATTAGCCAAAAAGAGAGATGCAACTCTCGTTACCAACGATGTCTATATGAAAGTTAAGGCTATTACAAATGGTGTAAAGACAAAGGCTTATGGAAGTACTGAAGCTTATAATGGAGTTAAAACCCTTCTAATAACACCAACTACTAATACACATGACTATAATTTAGTTATGGGAATTAGCGAAACAGGCGAAGTACCAGATGAATTAAAGCCTATCTATGAGAATCAGTATGTAGTGTTTAAGGACCTCAATATCTCCTTTACTAACAAGCATAACGAAACAGATTATCAAATCTACAAGATTTTCGTATGCCGTGGAGGAAAGCTCATTTCAATCAGTGAAGATTATGAGCTAAGAATTAAGAATGAATGGTGCAAAGACCCATCAAAGGGTATAGGCCCAAGAAATCCTGAGCAGACTTGTCTGTTCGATATTCTTAAAAATCCTGAGATAACAATTGTCTATGCCGGCGGTAAGTTCGGTACTGGTAAGAGTTTTGTTCTTAATAATTTTGCTCTTCAAGAATTGGAGAAAGGAAAAATTAAGAAAGTGGTTTATGTTCCTAATAACTCTTATACAGAAAATACAATCGACATCGGTGCCCTCCCTGGCGAACTGCTTGATAAAGTAGTAGGACAGATTGGCCCACTTGTTGATTTGGTTGGAATTGACAAGGTTCAAGATATGATAGCTCATGAACAGCTTGAAGTTGTTAACATGGGTTCTATCCGTGGTCGTAGCTTCGAAGATTCAATTATAATTGTTAATGAAGCACAGAACTTAACTGAAGACCACGTTAAACTTCTTATCGCAAGAACAGGAGAAGGTTCAAGAATCTTCTTTGACGGCGATTTGAAACAAACTGATAGCGCAATCTTTAGAAATAGAAATGGTTTGAAACTTCTTTTAAATCTAAGAAAGTCTCCTATTTACTCAAAGATATTCGCAACCGTTCAATTGAGACTTACAGAAAGAAGTTTGACTGCTCAGGCGTCAACCTTCCTTGATGAGTTCACTGGCGGAATTTGAGAAAAGGCGGCGAAAGTCGCCTTTTTATTATTTGACTTTTTTAACTTTTTATGTTATAATATTTATAGATTAAAAGAAAAAGAAAGGTGAGTAAATGGCTAAGAAGTTATCCGATGAAATTATACAGCAGATACCAGTTCTATATAAGCAGCTTGGTGTCAAAAATAAGGTAGCTGAGCAGCTTGGTATTTCAGTATCTACGGTTACAAAATACTTAACACTATATGAAGCGGCTCCCGAACCTAAAGAACCTAAAAAGAAAACAAAGATTACCGATGAGATAATTGCAGAAATTAACAGACTTTATTCTGAATATAAGAATATGTCTAAAGTCGCAAAAGAATTAGACATAGCACCTACAACAGTTAAGAAATATCTCAATGAGGAAAATCTTGAATTGAAAAAGAACGTCAATGATGATAGAGACGCTCTTTGGTATTATATATACAGATTGTTCGGTCCAAGCTCTGAGGATAAACCTGTTAGTGATTGGAATATTACTCAAATGCAGAAGTTTAAGTCTCAGGGTATGCCATATAAAGGACAGCTTTTAACTCTTAAATATTTTTACGAGGAAAAGAAAAACTCAATTGAAAAGTCAAATGGAAGTATTGGTATTATTCCTCACGTTTATACTGATGCAAGACTTTATTGGGAGTCTAAGGCTAAGAAAGCCGACGATATAGGAAAGGCAATTCAGAAACAGTTAGAACAAGATAGAATTGAGATAAAATATAATCCGAGTGATTATATAGGAAAGAAAAAGAAAAAGAAGATGATAGACTTAGACAAGATAGGAGAGTGATAAGGTGATACAAGTAGATAGAAACACTGTCATTCAAATTCTTGGAAGTTTGATGTGCCGCCCCGATATATTAAGCGATATTGATAAATACCAGCTTGAACCTACAGATTTTGCTCAGCACATTGATAAACTCGTATTCTCAGCAATATATAATCTTTATGTGGGCGGCGCAGAAAAAATAAGAACGATTGACATTGACTCTTATCTTAGCGAAAATGAAAATGCTAAGACAATTATGGAGACAAATGGTGGTTTACAGTTTGTACAAGATTGTGAAACTTTAGCTGAACCAACAAATTTTAATTATTATTATAATCGTTTAAAGAAGTTTAATCTATTAAGAGATTTACAAAAAGACGGAACGGATATTTCAAAGTTTTATTGTGAAGACCCTCTTAATGAAAACTATGAAAAAATAAATGCTCGTTTTGAGCAGATGACTGCCACTGATATATTCAATAATATTAAGGGTTCTATGGCAGACCTTGAACATAAATATGTAATTAATAATGTTGTAGAAGAAAGTAAAGCCGCAGATAATGTTCGTGAACTGATTAAAACTTTGAGCGTTACACCTGAGATTGGTGCACAGCTACAAGGTGATATGTTCAATACAGTGTGCCGCGGTGCGAGAAAAGGTAAACTTTATCTTTTGTCAGCAGGTTCTGGTGTTGGTAAAACTCGTACAATGGTTGGTAATGCTTGTAAGATGGCATATCCAGTTCGTTATGATAATAAATATAATAAGTGGGTTTATACTGGAGAGCCTGAGAAAGTTCTCTATGTAATGACCGAGCAAGACCCAGCAGAAATTCAGACAATGATTTTAGCATACCTTACAGGATACAACGAAGACTTATTCACATATGGTTCTTATACAGAAGAACATATGGACAGAATTATGAAAGCAGTAGACATAATGGAAAAGTACCAAGATTACTTTATGTTTGCTCGTATTCCAGACCCCTGCGCTTCAGTTGTAAAGAATTTGTTTAGAAGATATAATCTCCAGCATGGCGTAGAGAATTTCTTCTATGATTACATTTTCTCTTCTCCTGCAATGCTTAATGAATATAGAGACCTTAAACTTCGTGAAGATGTTTGTTTAAGACTTTTAACTACTGCAATTAAAAATCTTGCGGTTGAATTAAATTCTTTTATCATGTCTGGTACTCAGTTGAGTAACGATGATGACCCAAAGGGTGGATTTAAGGACTTTAGAAATATTAGAGGTTCTAAGGCAATCGTAGACCTTGCAGACTTTGCCGCGATACGTAGACGACCAAGTCCTGAAGAATTGCAGTTAGTCGCAAGTTTTGAAAAGATGTATAATTATACTCCAAATGCAATTACAGATATATATAAGAATCGTCGTGGACGTTGGAATATGATTAGTATTTGGTCAGTTGTAGATTTGGGAACATTGAGAACAGTTGATTTATTTGTTACAACACCTGATTATAAACCCGTTCAAGAATTTCAGATTGTTAATTTTGTATCTATTGATATGGATAAAAGAAAAGAAATTGAAGATTTCTATAATGACGGAGTGCTCAGCGATGAAATGGCAGATGATTTACTTAGCCGTTTTGCCGAAGCAGAGGAAGTTCCAAAGTCATTATCAGATTCAATATCAGAAGCTTTTGGAGAAGCTAAAGACCATAAAGAAAGGTTGAGAAACATGAGTTTCGATGAGTTAATATGAGAATAGATTTAAAGCAAGTTGAACAGAATTTAACTAATGAGGATATAATAAGACTTGTAACTGGACTCGGTGCTGATAGATATGAAGAGAAAGCAGATTGTATTATCTTCCCTACGATATGTCACAATGTGGACTCTGGGGAAGCTAATATGAAGCTTTACTATTATCCCCGCAATCATAAGTTTCATTGTTATACCGATTGTGCGGAAAACTTCAATATTTTTGAGTTATTTAAAAAGAGATATGAGCTACTTGATAAAGAATATGATTTTTACCACGATATTATATTAAAGATAATTGACGGAAAAGATTTTGCAATTGAAGACGAAAGTTTTCAAACTAAATATCATAGCATTGGAGATAAATATGTAAAACAACAAATGAGTATTGATATTGAACCCATATCTCGAAATTTGTTAAATGCTTTTACTTTTTACCCAACAGTTGAGTGGTTACATGATGGAATTAGTGTAGAAACGATGAAAGAATTTGATATTAGATATAGTATTAGTCAGAACAGAATTATAATTCCTCATGATGACCCTGACGGAGAATTAATTGGCATACGTGGTCGTTTTCTTAATGAAGAAGATATGGTCAATGGTAAATATATGCCAGTAGTAATTGAGGGTAAAATGTACAATCATCCATTGGGATATAATCTCTATGGTTTGTATAAAAATAAAGATAATATTCGTAGAAAAAGATTTGCAATAGCTTTTGAAGGTGAAAAATCTGTACTACAATATGAAACAATGTATGGCAGAAATGATAATATAGCAGTTGCAACTTGCGGCAGTTCATTATCATTATATCAAGTTAAATTACTTGCTGCCACAGGAGCAGAAAGAATATTAATCGCATATGATAATCCTGCAACATTAGATATGGAAGAAATGGATAAACACTATATGAAGTTAAAAGCTATGTGTGAACGTTATAGATATATCGCGCAAATGGGTTTTATATTTGACGCAAAACATCTCCTCGGAGCGAAAGATAGTCCTACTGACAGAGGCCGTAGCGTTTTTGAGGAAGTAATAAAATATTCGCAATGGATAAGTTAAGGAGGACTTAAATGAAATATATAAGAAAAACAAGTAAGAATATAACATCTAATTTTTTATCAGAATTGTTGAAGGATAGAGGTTTCCCAATAGGAGAAGAAAAGTTTGATAAGTCTTTCTTTCATCCGACATGGGAAAATTTACTCCCACCAGCATTATTAGACCATATGGAAGAAGGCGCACAATTACTTGAGAAGCATATACTTAATGGAAGTAAGATATTTATATGTGTTGACTCAGATGTGGATGGATTTACCAGTGCCGCCCTAACATATAATTTCTTAACAGAGAATTATTCTGATTATGGAATAAAAATAAATTATCATGTTCCAGAAGGCAAGGAGCATGGACTTAAAACTATCATGGATACATTTAACAGAAATAAGATTTGTGACTTGATTATCCTCCCCGATAGTTCAAGTAATGATTATGAGGAGCATACATATCTTAAGAGTTTAGGATATGACATTCTTGTTCTCGACCACCACGAAGCTGACCATTATAGTGAGGATGCTGTTGTTATTAACAATCAGCTTTCGAAAGATTATGAAAATAAGGCTTTGAGCGGTGTAGGCGTAGTATTCAAGTTCCTTACATATTTTGAAATGTATTTTGAAGAAAAGAAGATAGCAGGAATGGGTGAGGAAGGCATATACGAAGCTGAAGGTTGGGAGCCACGTATTTATAAATATCTTGACCTCGTTGCACTTGGAGAAATCAGTGATATGATGAACATGGAAACAATTGAAAATCGTTTCATTTGTGAATATGGACTTAATAATATCAATAATGGTTTCTTTAAGGAACTTGTTGAAAAGCAGTCGTTCTCACTTGGTGAAGGTCCACTTACTCAAATAGGAGTTGCTTTCTATATAACTCCACTTATTAATGCTTTAATTCGAGTTGGTTCAGATACAGAAAAGGAAAATCTATTTAAGGCATTTATAACACCAAACCTTATAGTTCCATCTACAAAGCGTGGAGAAAAGGGACAGACAGAGACAATCGCAACTCAAAGCGCAAGAAACTGTACAAATGCTAAGTCTCGTCAGAAGAGAGAAATGGACAAGGCTGCCGCCCTGCTTAATATACAGATTTCAGATAATTGCTTGGAAGATAATAAGATATTAATTCTTGAAGCAGACGACCTTGATGTTTCAACTACACTTACTGGTTTATGCGCAATGGGTATGGCCGCGGCACATAAAAAGCCAGTCATGCTTGGTAGAACAAGCCCAGACGGATATTTGAAGGGTTCTATCAGAGGTAGAGAAGAGTCTGAGTTAAAGGACTTTAAGGCATTTCTTCTTGAAAGTGGTTTGATGGATTATGTTGAAGGACACGGTAACGCCGCAGGATTTAGTATCAAAAAGTCAAATGTAAGAAAGCTAAATGATTATGCAAATGAAAAGTTAAAAGATGTTAATTTCAATGAGGGCTTTTATGAAGCAGATTTTGTAGTATCAGGAAACTGTTCTTATCTTGGAGATATGATTAAGAGTCTTAGTGAAGGAAAAACTCTTTGGGGTCAAGGAAATCCTGAACCAGTTATAATAGCTGAAAATATAACAATTGATATAAAGGATATACAAATCATTGGCGCATATAAGGATACAATGAAGTTTGTATTTAATGGAATAACATATATTAAGTTTAAGGCTAAGAATATGATAGAGGAACTTTTCCTACAGTCTGGTAAGATTAATATATCAGCTGCAGGACGAGCAAATATTAATACTTATGGCGGTCAAGAGACTCCACAAATTCTTCTTGAAGAAATTGAAGTAAAGGAGTGTAGTGAGGAGGACTTCTAATGGTAGTACTTGTGGCTGGTAGTCGCAATTATTATGATTACAATGAATTTTCATATGTGATGAATTATACTCATAACAAGTATAATATAACTGAAATTGTGAGTGGCGGCGCCCGTGGTGCCGACTCACTCGCAGAAAGATACGCCAAAGAAAATAATATTCCTATTAAAGTTTTTAAAGCAAATTGGGATATGTATGGAAATGCCGCAGGATATATTCGTAATGCAGAAATGCATAATTATTTAAAAGATTTTGAAAACAGAATGTGTATCTGTTTTTGGGATGGGCAGAGCCGCGGCACAGCACATAATTTTAAGTTAAGTAAAGATAATAATACCAAATTGGTTTGTTATAATTTTAAATTACATAAGGTAGTGGAGGTTTTATAATGGGAGAACTTTGTAAAAGAACTGAAGAGTGGAGAGTTAATGATGAGGTTGAAGCTAAAGCTTTAATTGAAAAGGCTAAGAATGACGAGGCTATTGAGGGTTATGAGCTTAAGTCTTATAAAATGGTAAAGAAGGACAAGAAGTCTAAAGGCGAAATAATCGACGAATGGGTTATTGTAACTCTTGTTAAACAGTGGTAATTTAATGAAAGTTATATTCATTATTTTAGGAATTATATTCTTCGGAAATATAATAAATGGCTCTTGTTGGAGTGAAACAATAAAGAGAATGGAGAACAACAGGGATGAGTGATAATCTAATGTATACACTTGAAAAACTGCAAATGTGGCTTATAGACCAAGAATTA
>Ga0310696_10001058_pt1 | contig 40523 bp, 65 predicted proteins | sample AusTroGonzalo_MG_4_FD_203885 | JGI IMG/M metagenome (GOLD analysis project Ga0310696, IMG submission 203885) | Bovine rumen microbial communities from tropical cattle in Woodstock, Queensland, Australia - Gonzalo_02 (v2) (version 2) | ecosystem: Host-associated > Mammals > Digestive system >... | reverse complement strand
CCGCCCGACAGCAACCGCACAAAATACTGGGACGCCTATGAGCCTTCATGGCAAGGGCAGCCATGGTGCGTAATATTTCTATGGTGGGTATTTCAAGAGGCCGGAGAGCGCATGGCCTTTTTCGGCGGGGCAAAGACAGCGGCTTGCTCAACGCTGTTGAATTGGTACAGACAGCAAGGTCAGGGTATCAGCCTCAACGAGATCCAGCGCGGAGATATCGTCTTTTACAATTTCTCCGGCAGCAGCTCTCCGCAGCATGTAGGCATCGTGATAAGCCGTGCGGGCAATCTTGTGACTTGCATCGAGGGCAATACGTCCCCCGGCAGCGAGGGCAGTCAGGATAACGGCGGCTGTGTGGCAAAGAAGAGCCGATATATCTACCAGATTGTTGGCGCGGCAAGGCCGCAGTATCATCCGGAGCCTGTACCCGTGCCGGAGCCTAAGGACGATATCAGCGGCCATTGGGCCGAGGCAGACATGCGCCGATCCAATAAGCTCGGTATTATCAAGGGATATCCTGACGGCACGTTCCGGCCGGATAAAGCTGTTACGCGAGCAGAGATGGCCGTGATTGCCAACCGGCTTATTGATTTGTTTTTGGGAGGCGATGCAAAATGACAAAATTCGTAAAAGCCGCTGCCATTAGAGCGGTGCGGACCGTGGCGCAGACCGCGATCGCTGCGATTGGCACGAGTGCGCTGATAAGCGACGTTAACTGGCTCACGGTGATCAGTGCGTCCCTGCTGGCGGGCATTTTGTCCGTGCTGACGAGCATCGTCACCGGGCTGCCCGAAGTAGATCAGTCTTGACATTTGGCGGTTGAGTGGGTACAATGTAGCTGATGATTTTTGAGGAGGACGCAGCATGCCGGTTGATAGAGAAGATATTGAGCGACTCAAGGAGATATTTGTGCCGCGTCAGGAATGCGACAAGAATATGGAGGAAGTTAATCGGCGGCTTGCGTCCGGCTCAACGGAGTTTGCAATTATCAAGACCAAGCTCAACGCGATCTTGTGGGGTGTTGGTGTGATCGGCACGGCGGTTATCGGTGTGCTTGTCAAGATGATTTTCGAGAGGTAAGTGCATGTCGTGTAATAATGATTGCAATCGCCATCAGACCGTTGATCCGGTGCCTTATATCGCGCACGAGGCGGCAATGGCCCGGATGGAGCGCACGATAAGGCGGCTGTGGATACTGTTGATAATCGTGACTGCCTTCCTGGTGGCGACAAACGCGGCCTGGATATGGTACGAGGCGCAGTTTGAGGATGTCGTGACGACGGAAAGTTACGAGGCCAAAACTGACGATGGTGGCACAGCAATAGCAAACGGCAGCGGAGAGGTTAATTGTTATGGCGACAGCGAAGTATACCAAGACGACTAAAACGCGGCGTCGTAAGACCGGCGGCAAATCCGGGTACCGCAAATGCAATATGTGCCGCGGCACCGGTAAAATAAAAGCGTGAAACAGTACACGAACAGCCATATATCGTATCTGATTGACGAGTATATCCACCATAAACGGGATCGGCAGATCATGAAGATGCACTACGTTGACGGCATAAGCGCCGACGCGATAGCCGCTGACAAAGACATTGACCTGACTCCGCGCAGAGTTAGTCAGATCCTTTCTGATAGGCTCCTGGAGATAGCTCCATATCTATAGGTTTCCTTTCTTTCCCATATTATTCCTTAAAGTTTCGTCCCCGCTTCATAGCGGGGGCGGAGCTTTTTTATTATCATAAAAACATGGACAGTTACGATAATGACGCGCTTATGCTCATGCTGGAAGATCTGCTGCGAAAGTGCCCGGCAGAGCAGAAAAGCCAGAAAAACGAGGCGATTATATGTACGAGGAGTATAACCCCAACCCGACCGGCCGAAAGACCGGAGATTGCGCCGTCAGAGCGGTAGCTGCGGCACTTGGCGAGGATTGGGAGACCGCCTTTGCCGCCATGGCCCTAATGGCGTTTGCGATGGGCGATATGCCGTCGAGCAATAATGTATGGGGCGCAGTGCTGAGACTCAACGGCTTTAACCGGCACGAAATGCCGGACACATGCCCGGACTGTTACACATTTGCCGATTTTGCCCGGGATAACCCAAAAGGCATATACGTTCTTGGCACGGGAACGCACGTAGCTACTGTCGTTGACGGTGTGCTGATGGACGCCTGGGACAGCTCGGACGAAGTGCCGCAATATTATTGGTATAAGAAACGGAGGGATTGATATGGTAGACAGCTATGGCCGGTGGTATCCCGATTACTCGGGGCAGCAGCCGCATGAGGACCAGGCTTATTTGCGCCGCCTGAGGGCGCTGAATGCCCAGCAGCAGACGCAGAGCGTACAGGCTCCCATTCAGCAGAGTGGCCTTATCCTTGTGCAGTCGGAGCAGGAGGCGCGGGCGTACCCGGTGGCGCCGGGGAACTCGATCACATTCAAAGACGAGTCGCAGCCGTATTGCTATGTCAAGACGATGGGCTTTAATCAGCTTGACCGCCCCACATTCGAGAGATACCGGCTGGTAAAGGAAGATATACCCTCGGTGCAGGAAACGCCGGAGAGAGGCGCTGAATACGCCTTGAAGGCGGATATGGAGGCGCTGCGGGAAGAGCTCGACGCGCTGAAAGAAAAATTGAGATCACAGACGGAAAAAAGGCCGTCAAAGCTGAAGAAATTGACCGAGGAGGATGATGCAGATGCCGAATAGAATGCCGGCCAGGCTGAATGTCAATCAGCTTATGCAGCAGGTGCAGACGCTGCGCCAAGATCCTGTGTTTTTCCTGCGGAGTATAGGCCTCAATCTGCCATCAAATCCTGGAGATCCAAACTCAATTATCCAATATCTGATGAACTCCGGCCAGGTGTCTCAGCAGCAGTATGACCGGGCGCGGCAGATAGCCGCAAACTTGAAAAGATAAAAAATCACCGGGCTGATCTGCTCAATCAACCCGGTGATCTTGGCCCCGCTGTAGATGGCGAGAAACCCGAACCGTATAATTATTATAGGATGCAACGGGGCCATTGTCAAGACTCCAACCGCAAGTGCGCATAGCGGATGGACAAATATAATGAAAGGACAATAAAACAATGGCTCTCACTGATGAAAATGGCGGCATAGGTGCGACGATGCTTGTCGGCCCGACCGGTTATGCGACGGGCGCTCCTTATCCTGTGTATGCCAACGGAAACAATGGCGGCTTCGGCGGAGACTGGGGCTGGATCGTGCTTCTGCTTCTGCTTGCCGGAGGCGGCTGGGGCAATGGCTTCGGCGGTTTTGGCGGCAATCAGCTTGGGTATGACTTCCCGTGGCTGTTGAATGGCCAGAACGGGATCAACAACAACGTCTCTGACGGCTTCCGCGACGCTCAGCTGCACGACAGCGTGACTGCCGTGCGCGACGGTGTAGCTAACCTTGCCACTCAGCTCTGCAACTGCTGCGGCGATATGCAAATGAGCATGGCCAATGGCTTTGCCAACACCACTGCGGCGATCACCGGAGCGGCAAACAACATCACTCAGCAGATGAACGCCAACGAGCTGGCATCTCTCAACCGCAGCTTTGCGGAGCAGACCGCAAATACGGCAGGCTTCACCAACGTAAATTCCGGTATAGCCGACCTGAGGTACACCGTGGCGACCGAGGCTTGCGCGGATCGCGCCGCCGTCAGCAGTGCGCTGCGTGACGTTCTGGCGGCGAATACCGCGAGCACTCAGCGCATTCTCGATCAGCTCTGCCAGGACAAGATCGACGCGAAGAACGATACGATCGCGCAGCTTCGCCAGGAGCTTCTGTACGCTCGTGGCCAGGCCTCGCAGGACGTGCAGACTGCTACCCTCCGTGCCGGACAGATTGCCGAGGTGGACGCACTGTACGATCGTCTGAGCAACTGCCCGGTGCCCAGCGTGCCGGTGTACGGCCGTCAGCCCATATTCACCTGCAACAACAGCTGCGGCTGCGGCGGCAATTCCTTCTGATTGGCGGTGGCGTAATGGCTTGCGAATTTTTGTACAATCCTGTTCAGGAAGTGGCGCTGAATGCGCCGATCCTGTTCAATACATCTATTCCCTGCACCAAAGGATACGTTTATCACGAAGGTGATACCGGGAATTTTATTCTCAAGGGCGCCAACGACAATCCCTGCAATTCTTTTGCGCAGTATCAGGTGACATTTAACGGCAACATCGCGATCCCTGAAGGCGGGACCGTAACTCCGATTGCTGTAGCTCTGACGGTCAACGGCGAGCCGAGACAGACCTCTCGGGCGATATTTACGCCGGCAGCTGCGGAGGAATTTGGTAACGTGACAAGCACCGCAATTATTAAGGTGCCGCGTTGCTGCTGTTTCTCGCTGTCGGTGGATGCCGTCCCGGCAACGACCGATCCTACGGTGACGCCGGCGCCGGTCATTGAGGTGCAGAATGCCAACCTGACTATTGCGCGGATAGCCTGACGGGAAGGAGGATAAACCATGAATGAAATAATGGAACTCAAGGAGATGCTTTGTGCCGAGCTCAAAAAATTCGGTGCGAAGGGAGATCTGAGCGCCGGAGAGCTGGAGATCGTGGACAAGCTCGCTCACGCAGTTAAAAATCTCGGTAAAATCATTGAGATGGACGAGGAGGAATACAGCGGCAGAATGAGCTATGAACGCGGTGGCCAGGGAGGAGGACGCGGAGGTAACCAGGGCGGCGGAAGCTATCGCGGCTCTTACGCTCGCGGACGCGGCAGAAACGCCCGGCGTGACAGCATGGGCCGGTATTCCCGCGAGGACGGATACTCTCGCGATATGGAAGATATGATCGACTCAATCCGCGGCATGATGGGCGAGCTCCCTCCCGAAATTCAGCGCGACGCCGAACGCTTTGTAGGCAAGCTCGAACAGCACATATAAAGGAGGCGGCCTCCTACTATGATAACAGAGCAGGACCTGCAGGAGGCCATCGCCGAATGCCAGGGCGTCCGCAATCCGAACGCCAGTACGGCCATTAAGCTGGCGGCCTTCCTGACAATCCAAAAGGAGCTTTTCGGCAGTGATGCCGTCAGAGTGTATGATCCGCCGCCCTATTCATTCGCCCCGGCTCCACCGGAAAAACAACTCTCAGACAGCGGCCCGGAGACCGTGGGCGATTACGGCAGCAGTGAATTTCTGCAGGCGGTCGCAGGCAAAAAGCCGTCAGACGTATGGCCGATCATAGACGAGCTGATGGATACCCTCAAAATGGTCAATCAGCGCGTATATAATGGTATCATGCGCAAAATTCAATAAGTATCAAGGAAGGCCCGGAGTGATCCGGGCTTTTCTTTTTTTATCCTAAAATATTTTTTATTTTTTGAAAAAAAGTGTTGACAGGTGTAAAAAGATGTGCTAAGGTATAGCCAAGATCAAGAGAAACAAAAAAACAAGGAGGACAAAACGCTGGCCCGGCTTAAAGCCGCGGCCAACTGAGGAAAGAAGCACGAAATGAAAAAATACGAAATCAAAACCGACCGCTTTGAGTTTCGGTTTGGAACAGGCAAAAGCAGCGTCCCGACCATGAGCGAGCAGGAGATCTTCGACGCCTATCTGGCGGAGAGCGCGAATTGCCCAGTGGTGCAGGACAGCTTCGACCGCATTCAGGATGCCGTCAGGGCGTTCGAGGAGGACCATTGGGACGAGTATGGCGACACTTACTATGAGCAGGGCTCGACCTTTGCTCTGCTGGTGGGGCGGGTGGCCTGGATCGAGGAGAACGAGTACGACGAGGACGGTGAGTTTATTCAGGGCGGCAATGTCTGGACCTTTTCGGCGGAGCCGTATGAGAGAGAGGAGGCGTAATCATGGACTTAAGCGAGGCTATCCTGCGGTACAGGGCCGCCGAGGACATATCGCAGCTGGAGTTCGGCCGGCGGTGCGGAGTATCCCGGCCGACGATCATCAAGGCCGAAAAGGGCTTCGAGATGTCGAAGCTGGTGACCTATAAGATTTTGAGTGTGCTTAATAGAGAAAAGGGAGGGCAAGATGATGTATGACGAGTTGGTGAAGCGGCTGAGAGATGCCGTCAAAATGAGTGAGGCGCTTGCTGTTTTACTACCTTACAGCGAAGGGAACGCAACGGCAAAACTGTACAATGAGGCCGCCGATGCCATTGAGGAACTACAGAGGCGGTTGGAACAGCATATAACGAGCTGGCGAACAATGAGGCTAACAAGCCTCGCTGGATTCCCGTGACGGAGAGGTTGCCAGAGGAAAAGTTATGCTTTTATTTATGTTATACGGATAAAGAGGCAGTGATTGAATGCCTTTGGACAAATAACAAGTATGGACTTGGCCCGTTTAGTGAATGGGGATGGCGTTGGATGGATGTGCCGCAACATCAACATATTACCCATTGGATGCCGCTCCCGGAGCCGCCGAGGGAGGAAACATGAGCATACTGATAAGGGGCATGGAAATGCCGACAGATCATCCGATGTGGATTGTCGTTCACTCTGACGGAACGGTTGAGGCCAACGAGGTAAGCGCAAGCCGCCCCGTCGGATGGCAGACGCTACGAAACGCTGCTATCCCGGTCCCCACACCGCATGGGGACTTGATAGACCGCAACAAACTGTATAAGAAAACAGCAGAGTGGGAAGCACAGGCGTTACACATGGTTGTCACTATGCACGATGAGGTCCCAGAATGGAAAAGATGGTCTGCGGTGCTTACCGAGCGTAGTGCGTTCAAGTTTGACGTTGCTGACGCTCCCACCGTCATCGAGGCAGAGGAGGATGTATGAGCACAATGAGATATAGGTTGCAAAGAAAAGAACGTGTTGCACGGCCAAACATTCAACCTAAAAGACTGCTGCCCCTGCTTGTGCTGCCGTCTCTGCTCGTTTCTCTCGCGGCGGGTACAGACACCGCACCAATCCGCACGGCGAAGCAGGAGGCCTTACACGCGGCCGCAGACACGCTTAGGGCGGTGGGATACGAGGATACCGACCTGGAGATAGCGGTACTCTCACGCGCATGGTGGGCGGAGCAGGAAGCCCTCGACATCATAGCACGCACGGTCTACGGCGAGGCGGGCGGCTGCACGATGGAGCATCAGATCGCCGTGGCAGCCGTGGTAGTCAACAGAGTCAACGATCCGCGCTTCCCCTCGACCGTGCGAGAGGTGGTAGCCGCGCCCATGCAGTACACGACGGCATATCTCAGCGGCTTTGACAAGACTCCGCGAGAGTGCTATGAGGCGGCGAAGATCGCGCTCGACGGGGAGAGTGGAGTGCCGGAGGATGTGGTGTGGCAGGCCAATTTCCCGCAGGGCGTTGAAACGTGGTGGGTCAGCGAAGTAGACACCGGCTGGTACCGCAGCACTACTTATTTTTGCAGATAGGGGAGAAACGAAAATGAAGCATAACTATATCGCCGTGCTGGCGTTGGTGCTGATGCTTGGCACGGTCGGAGCGATGGAGACGGGCAGCCTGTCCATGCTTCACGGGACGCTTCGCTGTGTGGCGCTGCTTGCCGTCGCCGCGTGGGGGACGATGGGGAGGCGCAGCGCATGATAAAGCTGCTGATTGGCGGTTCTCCCTGCACATACTGGAGCATCGCGCAGACGAATAACAGAGAGACCACGGCAAGCGGAATGGGCTGGGAACTGTTCCGCAACTATGTCATCGCACGGGACAAATACAAACCCGACTATTTCATCTACGAAAACAACAAGAGCATAAGCACGGCAATCCGCGAACAGATAACGGCAATGCTCGGCGTCGAGCCCATCTGCATTAACTCCGCACGCGTATCCGCCCAGAACAGACAGAGGCTCTACTGGGTGGGTAAGCGCAACCCGGACGGCACATACAGTCGCATCGACATCAGCCAGCCGGAAGACAGGAACATCATGCTCAAAGACATCCTCGAACACGGCACGGCGGACAAAGAGAAGGCACATTGCCTCACACACCAAGCCGGGAACACTCGCGATTATTTCAAAAAGCACCACACACAAATCGCATTTAAGCCCGTTGCTATGCGACAAGTAGGGCGACGCATCAACGCCAATGGGCACAGGGACGATTACAACGAAGACATTGAATGTATCCAGCGCAACGGCGTTACGGAGCCCGTTTGTATCACAGAGGACGGGAAAGCCCACACCCTCAAAGCGCAGTATTTCAAGAACAGCGTGGCGAATTTCGTTACCAACGGCGGCTTCGGCGCCATTAAGAGCAACGCAAAGGTGGACGCGACAATTTTCAACAACCCGCACGGTTTTAACAAGGGCGGCATCAAGTACGATAAGACCCCGACCCTCACGGCAAACGGAAACTGGCAGCACAACAACTTTGTGATCGAGAGCGCCGACGGAAAAACATGCCCCGTCTACATGGTCAAGGACGGCCAGATCACCATCAAGGGCAAACAATACCCGATCCGCCTGGCCGACGGTTTTTACATCATCCGCAAATTGACCGTGACGGAGTGCAAGCGGCTCCAGACCGTCCCGGACAGTTACATCTTCCCAGTCAGCGACACGCAAGCCTACAAAATGCTCGGTAACGGCTGGACGGTCGATGTCATCGTTCATATCCTCGGATATTTGCCGGGCATAACGACGGAACCGTTGGAGGTTTTCTCCATGTACGATGGCATGGCCTGCGGACACATCGCCTTGGACAAGCTCGGGGGGCATATCACCCTGTATTTCGCCACGGAGATCGACAAATATGCCATAAAGACCACCATGCACAATTTCCCGGACGTGATCCAGCTGGGCGACGCCTTCCAGGTCAGGGCCGACGATTGGAGCTTGCAGAGAGGAGGCGCAAGGCATGATATTTGACTGCGGCGAGATGGCAATCCTGGAGCGGGCCGTGGATACCTACGGTGTGCAGTCGCAGATAATCAAAGCCGTCGAAGAAATGGCCGAGCTGACCAAAGAACTGTGCAAGGACGCCGGCAGCGGCGAGCGGGTGGACCTGATCGCCGAGGAGATGGCCGACGTGGAGATCATGCTGGAGCAGTTGCGGTATATCTATCGGCGGGAAAACATTGATTTCTACGTTTGCTGCTGGAAAGACGCAAAAATAGACCGGCTGGCTGCGCGGTTGGAGGGGGAGAAATGAACATATTTACCCCGGAGGAGCTTGCCGAGATCGCGGCGGCAGACGCGGAGATCGAGCGAGAGTTTAAATTAACGCACCAGGAACTTGTTGAAAGCGAAGCCCGCGATAAAGCTGCGCTTAAGGATAAGTCCTATATGGAACGTCGTAGAGCACAAAACAGGGCCTATTATTGGAAGAATAGGGAGAAAATACTGGCGTATCAGAAGGAATACCGAGCGGCGCACATTGAAGAAACGCGAGCGTACCATCGGGCATACTACGCTGCTCACCGCCAAGAAGCCTGCGCTTATCGCGCTGCCTACGAAAAAGCGCATGCTGATAAACGCCGTGAATGGCAGCGAATTTACAGAGAACGCCGAAAACAAAGAGAACAAGACCCCAAAGGAGGACACGAATGAAGCAGACCGTTATGCTCTGTACGCGCTGCGCGGACGATCTCAAGGAGGCCGGGTATGCGGTGACTCAGATCACCACCTGGCGGCGCGTCACCTGCGGGAACTGCGGACGGCGAGACACCGGCGCGGCGTACTACATAAAGAAGGGAGAGAAGAAATGAGTTATTACCGCACCTGCCCCGACTGCGGGGCACATCTGGACCCCGGCGAGATATGTGACTGTAAAGAGACCGAAGGCGCCCGCGTTACCGGCACGGACGCCCTCGGCGAAAATAAAAAACGAAAGGATCTGAAATCATGAGCAATTATACCACATCTGCGGACTCTGTGCAAGGGGTCCGCATCACCAGCCTGGAGCTGGCCAACGTCAAGCGCATCAAGGCAGTAGCCCTTGAGCCGGCCGCCGAAGGTCTGACCGTGATCGGCGGGAAGAACGGACAGGGTAAGACGTCCGTCCTGGACGCAATCGCCTGGGCGCTGGGCGGCGAACGGTTCCGCCCGGACGCGGCGGAACGCACCGGCAGCGTACTGAAGCCAGACATTCGCATCCAGCTGTCCAACGGCCTGACCGTCACACGCAAGGGCAACAAAGGCGCTCTGACGGTCACCGACGAGAGCGGACGCCGCAGCGGGCAGCAGCTGCTGAACGAGTTCGTCGAAGTGCTCGCGCTGGATCTGCCGAGCTTTTTACAGGCAACGGACAAGGAGCGGGCGTCGATCCTGCTGGGGCTGCTCGGGCTGCAGGATCAGCTTGACGCCATGGAGCGGGATGAACGCGCAAAGTACGATACCCGCCTCCAGGTCGGGCGTGACCGGGACAGGGCGCAGCACTATGCCGAAAGCCTGCCATGGGACGCATCAGCGCCGGCGGAGCCGATCAGCGTGGCTGAGTTGACAGATCAGCTGCGGGAAGCTCAGGCAATCAACGCTCACAACAACGAGGCTCGGCAGTACATTAACCGACTTGAGCTGCGGAAGATCGACACGGAGAACGAGATCAAGCGGCTGACGGCGGAGCTGGCAGAGACCGAGAAGGCTCTTGTCGCTGCGCTGGCTGAGGACCTGACCGACGCGGACGAGAATGCCATCCTGGAGCAGATCCAGGCGGCGGACGTGATCAACGCCGCAGTCAGGAGCAATGCTGCCAAGACGGACGCAGACCACCAGGCGGCCGCGCTGGCCGAGGAGTATGACGAGCTCACCTGCGAGATCGAGCGCATACGCAACGACCGCACGGCGCTGCTGGAGGGCGCGGACATGCCGCTGCCCGGTCTGAGCGTGCAGGACGGCGTGCTGACATACAGCGGTCAGCCTTGGAGCTGCATGAGCTCTGCGGAGCAGCTGAGGGCCGCCACGGCGATCGTGGGCCGCCTCAAACCTGAATGCCGGTTTGTTCTCGTTGACAAGCTGGAGCAGATGGACGTGGACACGCTGCGGGAGTTCGGCGCATGGACCGCGGCGCAGGGTTTACAGGTGATCGGGACCCGCGTGAGCACCGGCGATGAGTGCTCGATAATCATCGAGGACGGCACGGTCGCCGAAGAAAAAGACATACCGGCTGAAACGCCGAAATGGAAGGAAGGAGCATTCTAACGATGGCGAGCAAATTTCAGATCGAAACGTCCAGGAAGCCGAAGGCGGTCAAGTTCGTCTTCTACGGCCCGGAGGGCATCGGCAAGAGCACACTGGCGAGCATGCTGCCCTGCCCTATCTTCATTGACACAGAGGGCAGCACGGATCATATGAACGTTCCGCGCTATCCGAGACCGAAGAGCTGGGACAGCCTGCTTGAGATGGTGGACGATGCCGCACAGCTTGGTAGCATAAAGACATTGATCATTGACACTGCGGACTGGGCCGAGCGCCTATGCTCCGAGTCGCTGTGCGCGGCAAAGGGCTGGAAGGGCATTGAGGACGCCGGTTACGGTAAGGGCTACGTCTACCTTCGCGAGAAGTTCGGACAGCTGCTGGACAAGCTGACCACGCTGCAAGATGCCGGCATTAACGTAGGCTTCACCGCCCACGCACAGCTGCGGAAGGTCGAGAACCCCGAGGACACGGGCGCGTTCGATCACTGGGAGCTCAAGTGCTCCAAGCAGGTGGCACCGATGCTGAAGGAGTGGGCAGACCTGTTGCTGTTCCTTAACTATAAGACCATGGTGATCCACGGGGCTACGGCAATGGATAAGAACAAGGTCGTGGGCGGCAAGCGCGTGATCTACACCACGCACAATCCCGTCTGGGATGCCAAGAACCGCTTCGGGCTGCCGGAGGAATTGCCGCTGGAATACGAGAGCATCCGCAGCGTGTTCGAGCGGAACACCGCGCCGGCGGCGAGTCCCGCTCCCGAGCCGGAGAAGCCGAAGCCGGAACCGAAAGCGACGGTCCCGCCGCCCGAGGATCCCGCACTGCTCGCGGACCCGTTCCTGCCGGAGGCACCGAAACCGGAAGCGGAATGGACAGAAGAGGAGCGCAAGGCCGTGGAGCCGGTGCAGCTCGCGGACGTTTATCCCGAGCTGGCGCAGCTTATGTCGGCAAGCAATATTTCCGAGGCTGAGGTCATGGCCGCGGTCGGCAGCCGCGGGTACTTCCCCGGCGACATGCCTATCACCATGTATCCCGCGGACTTCGTCAAGGGCTGCTTGGTCGCCGACTGGACCGGCGTGAAAAAAATGATAACTGATATGAGGAGGGCTTAAACAATGGCAGAAAACATCATCGAACGCGAACTTGACTGGGACGAGGGCCTTGAGCTTAATCCGTCGACATTCACACTGCTCCCCGAAGGTGAGTATGAATTCACCGTCGTCGATTTTGAGCGGCAGCGCCATGCAGGCAGCGCGAAGCTGCCCGCATGCCCGAAGGCGGTGCTCACGCTGGAGATCAAGGGCGTCGAGGGCACGGCGAGGATTACGCACAACCTGTTCCTGCATACCAAGACTCAGGGACTGCTCAGCGCTTTTTTCATCGCCATCGGACAGGGCAAAGAGGGCGAGACCGTCAAGATGGACTGGGGCAAGGTCCGCGGCGCTACCGGGCGCGTGAAGATCGGCGTCCACAAGTATACGAAGAAGGACGGCAGTGAGGGCGAGTCGAACGATGTGCAGCAATTCCTGCCACCGTTGAAGTCGTGGACGGGCGGAGGCTTCTGAGATGGGGCTGAGACCGTACCAAGAAGCGGCACGGCAGGCGATCCACGGTGAATGGGACCAGGGCAGGCGGAAGACGCTCCTGGTCCTTCCCACCGGCACGGGCAAGACCGTGGTCTTCGCTTCGGTCGCGGCGGACCAGGTCCGCGCCGGCGAGCGGGTGCTAATCCTCGCGCACCGCGGGGAGCTGCTGGAGCAGGCCGCCGACAAGATCGCATCCTTCACCGGTCTGAAGTGTGCGGTCGAGAAGGCCGAGCAGACCGCCATGGGCGAGTGGTACCGGATCACCGTCGGCAGCGTGCAGACGCTCATGCGCGACTCGCGGCTGCAGCGGTTCGATCCGGACTATTATGGCACCATCATCATCGACGAGGCGCACCATGCGCTGTCAGACAGCTATCAGCGAGTGCTGGAGCACTTCGCGGACGCGCACGTGCTGGGAGTAACCGCCACGCCCGACCGTGGGGATATGCGGAACCTTGGGCAATACTTCGACTCTCTGGCTTACGAGTACAAGCTCACGACCGCGATCAAAGAGGGCTATCTCTGCAAGATCAAGGCGCAGACCATACCGCTGAAGCTGGACATGAGCGGCGTCAAGACGCAGGCCGGCGATTACAGCGCCGCCGACGTCGGGCATGCGCTCGATCCGTACCTCGACAAGATCGCGGACGAGATGATGAATTACTGCCAGGGCCGGAAGACGGTGGTCTTCCTGCCCCTTATTGAGACAAGCCGGCGGTTCTGTGCGCTGCTGCAGGAGCGGGGCTTCTCCGCTGCCGAGGTCAATGGCGACAGCGCGGACCGTGCGGAGATCCTCGCGGACTTCGCCGCCGGGCGGTATGATGTGCTGTGCAATTCCATGCTGCTGACTGAGGGCTGGGACTGCCCGAGCGTGGACTGCATCGTGGTGCTGCGACCGACAAAGATCCGCAGCCTCTATTGCCTGGATGAGAAGACCGAAGTTTTAACCGAAACGGGATGGAAGTCAGACGTTGAAGTGGGCGAGAAGGTTGCCGCGTTCAACCCCGAGACTTCAGAAATAGAATTTCTCCCGGCGATTGCTAAGGTCCGACGTCCACTGAACGCCGACGAATACTTCTGTTCTATTAAAGGGCCTGCTGTGGACATTCGCGTTACCGACCAGCACCGCATGCTCTATGACAACAAGAGGGGAAAGGGGTGGAAGTTCACCACAGCTTCACACATGGCTTCACTTCGAGACGGGTGCAGGATCCCGATTTCCGGCTATGGCAAGTTTTCAGGCATCCCACTTACAGACGACGAGCTTCGCTTCATCGGGTGGGTTATGACAGATGGCTCTATTAACAAAGCAAACAATGCCGTTATGATCAGTCAGGGCGTTCACCAACCGTGGTGTAAGGATATCCAAGCATGTATCGAGGGCTGTGGATTTAAGTATAACAAGTTCATCCGAAAGCGAAACAGTCAGTTTAAGTCAAACAGCGATGCCTGCATATGGACGATAAGTAAGGGGCAGCCCAGAGGACGAGACAGCCATCTGAGAGGATGGGGAGCTCTGGAGCCGTATCTAAGCAAAGACTTTTCCTTGCGCTTAATGGACATGACCGCTGATCAGTTCGAGGTACTCCTGGAGGCAATCCATCTTGGAGACGGGTCAAAGCAATCGGGACAGGACTGGATACGTCGCAGTTACCACATATCAACGGGGAACCGGACGTTTGCGGACCGGCTTCAGATAGCCGCTGTTATGCGAGGTTATAAAGCCAATATCAGCGAACTTTCGAATGGAGCAAACGACCGCAAGATTTACATCATCCACCTGAAGAGAAAAGAATACATGAACGTGGGGAGCGTTTATGATGGGCGGCCGATCTGGCAAACCGAACCGCACTCAGACGAATTGTGCTGGTGCGTCGAAAACCAGCTTGGGACCTTGGTTACGAGACGGAATGGCAAAGTGACAATCGTCGGAAATTGCCAGATGGTGGGCCGCGGGACCCGGCTGTGCGAGGGCAAGGACCACCTGCTTGTGCTGGACTTCCTGTGGCATACCACCCGGCACGAGCTGTGCCGCCCGGCGTGCCTGATCTGCGAAAACCCCGAGGTCGCGCAGAAGATGACTGAGAACCTTGAAGGCGAGGCCGAGGCGGTTGATCTCGAAGAAGCTGAGGCCACTGCACAGGCGGACGTGATCGAGCAGCGCGAGGCCGCACTGGCGAAGATGCTGGAGGAACAGCGGCACCGCAAGCGTGCGTTAGTCGACCCGCTGCAATTCGAGTACTCGATCCAGGCCGAGGATCTGGCGAGCTATGAGCCGTCGTTCCCCGCAGAGATGGCGCCACCGACGAAGAAGCAGCTGGAGCTGCTGGAACGCCGCGGGATATTCCCGGACGAGATATCCTGCTTCGGCAAGGCGCAGATGATCATCGACAGGCTTATCAAGCGCCAAGAGGACGGGCTGACCACGCCGAAGCAGATCCGACTGCTCGAAAAGTACGGTTTCCGCCACGTGGGCAGCTGGGCCTTCGAGGACGCAAGCAAAATGATCAGCAGGATCGCGGCGTGCAGCTGGATGGTGCCCCGCGGCATCGTGGCGTCAGAGTGGCAACCGCTTAAAAAGGAAAGGACTGAAATGCAATGGACGGATACGATCTCTTAGAATGCCTGGCGGCGATCCCGCCCGGCGATCTGACATACAGTGAGTGGATAACGATAGGTATGAGCCTGAAGGAGTCGGGATTTCCCGTCTCCGTGTGGGAGGACTGGAGCCGGGGAGACCCGGCCCGGTTCCACCCGGGCGAGTGCGAGAAAAAATGGGCCACGTTCATGGGCGCTGGCGATCCTGTTACCGGCGGGAGCATAGTCCAGATTGCCCGGGAGCACGGCTGGAGGCCCAGCGAAGGACACGAGCTCAGCTGGGAGGATGAGCTGACGATGAAGCCCACCATTGACATGGGCTGGATCGAGTCGGAGCAGATCCGCGAGCCGCCGAAGTGGGATCCGGTCAGCGAGCTGAGCCGGTACCTGGAACTGCTGTTTGACGCGGACGATTACGTCGGATACGTCACCACCAGCTGGCGCGGAGAGGACGGTTCATACCGGCCCACGTCTGAGGGCGCGTATGACCGCACCGCAGGACAGCTGCTCAAGGCGCTGGCCAAGTGCAAGGGAGACATCGGCAAGGTCATAGGCGACTACGATCCCGGCGCGGGCGCGTGGATCCGCTTCAATCCGCTGGACGGGCAGGGCGTCAAGAATGCCAATGTGACCGAGTGGAGATACGCCCTCGTTGAATGCGACGACGTACCGAAGGATAAGCAGCTGCCGCTTTATAAGAGCCTTAATCTGCCTATTGCCTGCGTGGTCGACAGCGGTAACAAGAGCGTCCATGCCATCGTGCATATCGACGCTGGCAGCGAGCTCGAGTACAAACGCCGCGTGAATTTCCTCTATGACAAACTGCAGGAGAAGGGCATCAAGATAGACACGCAGAATAAGAACGCCAGCCGCCTGAGCCGTATGCCCGGCGTAATGCGCGGCGGCAAAAAACAGTTCATCGTCGAGGAGGCGTCCGGCCCCGCGGACTGGACGGCATGGCGCGAATGGATCGAGGCCGAGGAGGATGATCTCCCGGCGATCGAGGACTTCGCCACGGTCGACGTTCCCGAGCTGCCGCCGCCTGTGATCGCCGGCGTACTGCGGAAAGGTCACAAGATGATGCTCGCCGGCCCGAGTAAGGCTGGTAAGTCGTTCGCGTTGCTGGAGCTCGCCATGGCCATGGCGTCCGGCGGCTCGTGGATGGGCTGGCGCTGCGTCCGCGGGCGCGTGCTCTACGTCAATATGGAGCTGTCCCGCGAGAGCTGCCTGCACCGCCTCAAGACCATGCAGGAGAAGCACGGCCTCAGTAACGGGGAGATGCACAATATCACCATCTGGCACCTCCGCGGAAAGTCCCTGACGCTTGCGGACTTGGCACCTAAGCTGATCTGGCGGCTGAGGAACGATCCCGTCGACATGGTGATCCTTGACCCTATCTATAAGCTGATCGGCGGCAATGAGTCGGACATGGGCGACGTAGCACGCTTCTGCGGGCTCATGGACCGGCTGTGCGTCGAGCTGGGCTGCGCGGTGGTCTACTGCCACCATCACAGCAAGGGTGCTCAGGGCGGGAAGGCTGCCGCAGACCGCGCCAGCGGCAGCGGCGTGTTCGCCCGCGACGCGGACGCGCTGCTGGACATGATCCAGCTCAAGGTACCGGACAGTATGCAGTCATTCTGCCGGGTCTCCGAGGGCTCGACGGCGTGGAGGATCGAGCCGGTCCTGCGCGAGTTCCCCGAGCCCGGCCCCATCAATGTGTGGTTTGACTATCCCCTGCATCTGGTGGACACGTCCGGGCAGCTCGACGCCTGCAAGCCCGACACCGGCGTGCTCAGCACCAAGGAGCTGGGTGAGCGCAAGCGGGATCAGGACGACCAGCGCCGGCAGGGAATTATAGATCTGTTTTACAAACTGGAGCCCGAATACGAGCACGGCGTGGTGCCGGTGCAGGCCCTCGTGGACGCTACCGGCTGCACGCCTGCAACGGTCGGAAAACACCTCGAAGGAGCGGGTCTCCGGATAACCGGAAGCGTGAGCAGCAGGTACGATCCGAACGGCGAACTGAAGGTCTGTATGGCCACCGTAGAGCGCTGGAACCGCTGATTTTAGAGTGAACAAACAAAATCCTTGTTTTAAGGGTTTTGTTCACGAAAAATGGGGTGAACAAACAAAACCCTGTTTTTAAGGAAATTGTTCATCAAGTGAACAAAATCCTTGATTTCCCGATTTTGTTCGCGTTTTTCGGGGTGAGTGAACAAAATCCTTGATTTCCCGATTTTGTGCATGAGTGAACAAAATCCTCCCTTATATAAGGGGAATAAATCCCCTTATAGATAAGGGTTTATTCCCCTATGAGAAACGACCAAAATTCACGCGCACGAAAGGAGCTTGAAAAATGATAACGTTTTCGATCCCCGGCAACCCGCCGACAGCCACCGCGCAGCAGAAAGGGCAGAACCGGAAGACGGGCAAGTATTACAAGACGCCGGAGCTGCAGGACGCCGAGCAAAAGTACATGGCATATGTCGCGCAGGCAAGGCCACCGGAGCCGATCACCGGACCCGTGCAGCTGCATGTGGTGTTCATGTTTGATCACCGCGGCCGGCACAAGGACGGTGAAGCAAAGACCACCAGGCCCGATACGGACAATATGGTGAAACTGCTGAAGGACGTACTCACGCGCTGCGGCTTCTGGAAGGACGACGCCCAGGTCTACGACGAGCGGGTGCTGAAGGTGTGGGACTCGCAGCCAAGGATCGTGGTGATGGTGGAGGAGATGAGCAAATATGAGTAAGCACGTTGACGCGGACGCCCTGCTGGCGGCCCTGTACGAGGCCGATGCCATCACGCCGAGGGGCGCGGAGATAATACGCGAGTTCCCGGAGGACATGGCATCTAAGAAGCTCCTCGCCGCGTCCGCAGACCCGAAGAAGGCGCAGCGGCTCTTTGAGCTATCCGAGGCCGACGCGGACGGGCGGGCAGAGATATTCCCTTGCCACATCGGAGGGACCCTTTTCACAGTGAAGGACGGGCGTGTGTTCGAGACACCCATCATCGGCTACCACTCCTACGAGTGGCAGCAGGGATTTCGGATGCGGCTGCTGTTTGACGCACGGCTCACCAACGGGTGTTTTGACTACCCGATCTCGGATTACGGCAAAACCGTATTTCTTACCCGCGAAGAAGCTGAAGCCGCGTTGAAGGGAGGGAGGAAAGCTGATGAAACTTAAACCTTGCCCGTTTTGCGGGAGCACGGCTTATATGGCGCAGAATTATCTTGGTCAAAAATATGTGCGCTGTTTAGAGTGCGGCGCTTGCGTTTGGGGAAAAGACACCGACGATTGGCGTATTGCTACAATGGGCGAGAAAAAAGCTGAAAAAATGGCCGCAGAGGCATGGAACAGGAGGGCCGACCATGTATGAGGAACTTGTAAAGCGGCTACGTAATAAGGGCTGTCAGATTTGTCCCATCTGTCGTGAAGCCGCCGATGCCATTGAGGAACTACAGAGGCGGTTGGAACAGGCGTTGTATATGCCACTGCCCCACTGGACAAGCGTGGAGGAGCAGCCGCCGGAGGAGTGGACAAAGGTAATGACGTATCAACCCGCAATTGATTATCCCGACGGGTTACGGCGTGTGGGTGTTTATATTGGGGGCGGTAAGTGGCGAGAGGCAGAATACCACGGCATGATGGAACTGCCTGTCACTCACTGGATGCCGCTCCCGCAGTCGCCGAAGGAGGAAACATGAAATTTATTTATCTTGGTGTGTTCGCCGTTGTTTCTATTTTCTTGGGGGCAACCGGGCATATTACGGTGCATGGTATGTATATTGGCATGGTCGTATTCTTGGCGGCTGAATACATTCCATACAGCAACATCGGCGGGATCGACCTCTCCGCGCCCGTCGTGGAGCCCAACAGGATCACCGGCGTCGGCAGGTGCAAGGGCCGAGGGCCCGACAAGGAGCCGAAAAACCAGCACAAGAAGAAGCACGCCGCGGTCAGGATGAAAAAACAGAGCCGGAGGAGGAACAGGAAGAAATGAAAGCTAAAAACAGAAAGCCGGGCCCGGCGATTACCATGTATCACTTCTGCGCGGCGTGGGACGTCCGGGCCATCATGGCGGAGGGGCTGACCAAGGGCATGACGCCGGCGGAGCGTGACGGCGTCGTCGGATTGATCCAGGGCACCCAGAGTGCGAGATAGAGCAAAAGAAGTGAAGGAGGAAAAATGAGCGAAGTATGTACTGATAACCGCTTTGAAGTTATAGCGGCGTATAAGAAAAAGCTGATAGAAAGCACGAACATCGAGACGAGTCCAGATGAAATGGCAGTAATCGACAATGTGCTGTTTCGCTTCTGGCAGATAGGGTGGCTACCACCTGTTCCGCATGGGAGGTTGATTGATGCAGATGCGCTGGAAACTGATACGGAGTATGATATATTTATCGACGATTTTGTTAGCTACACAAAAGAACAAATTCATATGGCTCCTACCATCATCCCAGCAGAGGAGGGCGAATGATGAGCAGTTACAAGTTAGTCATCCCACCAATGACAATTTATTTCTGCGAGAATTACCCCATGAGGAAGAAGCCCGTCATGGCGGTCAGCTTTGAGGGCGAAAACTGCCAATACAAGGTTGCATCGTTCAACGACGAAAAGGCAATGCGCTGGTTCATCGAGTGCCTTGACGATGCGCTGAAACAGGCAAACGTAAGACGATTTCCCGTAGAGGAGGGCGAGTGATGGCGGAGCAGATCGGTTTTTATAACGTAGAGGCGGAGAACTATGCCGCCTTTGTGGACAAGTTCAAGCCCAAGCTAACCACCGACGATTGCTATACCCCGGAGCCAGTTTATAATGCAATCGCGGCATGGGTGGCGGCGGAATACGGCTTGGAGCGGGACAAGTTCGTGCGCCCGTTCTGGCCCGGCGGGGACTATCAGGCTATGGAGTACGGCTATGAGGACGTGGTGGTGGACAATCCGCCATTCTCTATCGTCGCCCAGATCGTCCGCTTTTACTGCGCGGCGGGGGTGCGCTTTTTCATCTTCGCGCCGGCGCTCACGCTGTTCACGGCCCCGGAGCAGCGGGTATGCTATCTGCCCTGCGGCGTCAGTATCACCTATGCCAACGGGGCCAATGTCGCCACCAGCTTTATCACCAACCTGGACACGGCGCAGGTGCGCTGCGCGCCGGATCTATACCGGGCCGTGGAAGCGGCAAACAAGGCTGTGCAGGCCGCCATGGTGAAGACAATGCCGAAGTACAGCTATCCGCCGGAGGTGATCACGGCGGCGCTGTGCCAGAAATGGGCGAAGTACGGAGTAAACTTCGCCGTCATGCCGGAGGAGTGTATCTATGTGGACGCCCTGGACGCCCAGCGGGAGGCCCGCAAGACGATTTTCGGCGGCGGGTATCTCCTGAGACCTGCCGCTGCCGCTGCCGCTGCCGCTGTCGCTGCCGCTGCCGCTGCCGCTGTCGCTGCCGCTGCCGCTGCCGCTGCCGTTGCCGCTGATCGCGGTGAGGTCTGGGAGCTGAGTGACCGGGAAAAAGCCCTGCTGGGCATGGACACGGAAGAAAGGGGCCAGGCGAGCTTGTGGGAATGGGAAGCAAGTGAGGCAGAGGAGGGGAGGAGAAGAAAGCATGACCAGACCTGAGATCCTTGACACCGCGAAGCAGTGCGTTTGCGGTCAGCGGGAGCAGGACTACGGCTCCCCGGAGGACAACTTTCGGATCATCGCAGATCTTTGGAGCGCCTACTACGGGCAGCCGTTTACCGCGCTTGATGTTGCCATGATGATGACACTGCTCAAGGTGGCGCGTATCCGCAGCGGCACGGCCACGGAGGACAGCTTTGTTGACGCCGCCGGGTATGTCGCCTGTGGCGGAGAGATCGCCGGGAAACGGGCAGAGGAGGGATAGAAGACATGAGCGGAGACAGGAAACCGCTTAGAGACCTTCCGAGCTGCGTTTGCGGAGGAAGACCGAAGATTGAAAGATTCTGCGGCTGGTGGCACATCGAATGCGGAGAATGCCACAGATACCCCGCAGAAAGATTAGGAAGCGTCAGAGTTTGGGGATGGAACACGAGGAAAGAAGCCGTAGACGCTTGGGAGCGATGCTCAAAAGACGGCTCTCTCGTGGGAGAAGATTCGGAGGAGGCAGACAAAGGAAACAGCACCTTGGAGCGCGTCATCGAGCAACAGACGGAGCACAATAACCGCGTCATGCGGAACACCATCAATTTCATCACGGAAGGAATGGAGGAGGAAACGCCATGAAGCGATACTACAGCACGCACAGGCCTGTCGGCCCCGGCACCTATCCCCGCGCCGAGGCGCATGAAATCCACAACTACGAGGACAGGCAGTACGTCAGGGACGCGGGCCGCGAGGTGTGGGGCTACATCGAGTACGACCGGGAGCTCACCCCGGAGGAGACCCGCAGCTACGAGCTCGTGGAGGGCGGCAAAGAGGAGGACGTTCGGATGCTCGGCAAAATCAGCGGCATCGAGGCGGCGCTCTTTTACGAGAAGGAGCGTAGGCTGGAGCTCAGGAAAGTGTGGGCGTACCTCCACGAAGCCGTCGAGGAGTTCGCGGACGCGACCGGCGTGACGCTGGACGGCACGGAGGAGCCGGAGAGGCCGTCGATAATAAGCGGTCTGGTCTTGATCGACGTTTGGAACCCGAAGGCCTTAGTGGTCTCTCCTGTGAAGGTGTCCACCCGCTGCCGGACAAAGAAATTGCGATATATCAACGAACTGCACACCATCATTCCGGCAGAGGAGGGCGAGTGATGGCGACTTACAACACGTTCCTGGTGATGGATTGCCGTTCCCGGCGGCCGCTGCTGGTGACGTCCTCGGCGCGCAAGGCCGTCAGAGCGTTGGAGACCGGACGGCGCGTGGAGATTTGGAGCGAAAATGAGCTCGAGCGGACCGTCTATGCCAAGGCCAGGCAGGATATGCGCGAGTACACAGAGGCCGAGCGGCAATACATACGCGCAAAGCAAGAGCGGGCGACGGCTGCCCGGCAGAGACGGAGAGACCGGGCAGGATGATCGAGCGCAGCAGGTACTTGTCTATGTGCCGGGAGTGTGCTATGATAAGGAAAAGAGGAACGTTTGACGTCCCGGAGCACGTCCCGGCACGGCTGCGGGTAGTATATCGCGGGATCGAGTATTATCCGCAGGGCTATGAGTTGACTTTCTGTTCTGACGGCAAGGTAAACCATATTGCGGTCTTGCATGATCTGAGGGCGAATAGCATACAGAGGGTGCCGCTGGGGGAAGTGAGGGAGAAGGTGTAGGTGATAAAATGGCTTCGCGGCTAACCGACAGGCAAAAGAAGAAAATAGTAGCTGACTACGCTAATCTTGAAAGCTATACCGCGACTGCAAAGATTAACGGCGTATCTCATCATACCGTGAAGCGCGTCGTTGAAGAAATGCCCGAGTTCTCCGAAAATATCCGCAAAAAAAAGGAACAAAACACCGCCGACATACTCGCCTATATGGAGGAACAGCGGCAGCGGGTTTGCAACATCATCGACGTAGGGTTAAACGCCCTCCCCGACAGGCTGGAAAACGCGAAAACTGCAACTGAAATTACAACGGCGCTGGGTACGATTATCGATAAATGGACGGTTATCGCAACAAAGAGCGGCGATGTTGAGGACTTAACGCCGCTGGCAGAAATGCTTAAAGAGAATGAGTAAGACAGCTACGATCCCATATGCGGAGTTTTCGGAGAAGCACAAGGCATATATACGAAACGCGGCCAACAACAAGATGAATGTGGCGGAGGGTGCTATCCGTTCCGGCAAGACCATAGACCATTGTATTATCGCCGCCATGTATTTAGAAAAGTGCAGGGACAAGATACATCTTGCAAGCGGCAGTACGATAGGCAACGCTAAGCTTAATATAGGCGTATGTAATGGCTTCGGGCTTGAAAACCTATTTCGCGGTCGGTGCAAGTGGGGAAAGTATAGGGACAATGAAGCCTTGTTTTTATATACGCAGACAGGGGAAAAGATTGTTGTCTTTGCTGGCGGTGGGAAGTCTGACAGTTACAAGCGCATTCTCGGAAACTCATATGGTTTATGGATTGCGACAGAAATTAACGAGCATTACGATAACGAGGACAGCCGCACAAGTTTTATCAAGGTTGCTTTTGGCCGTCAAGCGGCGGCACTTGATCCGCTCGTGCTGTGGGACTTAAACCCCTGTAACCCTCATCATTCGATCTATGAAAACTATATCGATGCTTATAAAGACAGCTACATTGGCGGGTATCAATATCAACACTTTACTATTGATGATAATCTTAGTATATCAGAGCAAAGAAAAGCTGAGATAAAGAGCCAGTACGACCCGTCAAGCGTATGGTATAGGCGCGATATCCTCGGACAGCGTTGCATTGCTGAAGGGCTTATTTATCAATGCTTCGCCGACAACACGAGTAAGTATTTAGTTACCGATGCCGAGAAGTGGTTAAAAGAACACGATACCCATTTTCAATACATCAGCTTCGGCGTGGACTTTGGCGGCACGGGGAGCGCGACGAAATTTCAGTGTACGGGCATTACAGCGCAGTATGTCGTCATAGCGTTGGAAGAAGAATACATCGACCATAAGAAGGAAAGCGTTGACCCGGACGACCTCAACAAGCGGTACGCGGCGTTTATAGAACGATGCACTAAGAAATGGGGCAGCGGCATTACAAGAGCCGACAGCGCCGAGCAGATACTTATACGCGGACTGTATAACACGGCCCGGACGCAGGGGCTGAGGACGCAAGTGAAGAATGCGCTGAAGATGCCTATCAACGACCGTATCAAGCTTACACTGCTTTTGATGGCGCAGGGGCGGCTATTCGTGACGAAGGACTGTCCGCATCTTATTGACGCATTCAGCTCGGCGGTGTATGATGATAGCAAGGCCGTTGATACGCGGCTTGATGATGGGACAAGCGACATTGATAGCTTGGACGCGTGGGAATACAGCATAGAGGGATATTACAAGATGTTAGAAGCTGCCGGGCATAGGGGGTAAACATGGAGTTATGGAAAGATGTTGCCGGATATGAGGGACTTTATGAGATATCTGATGCCGGAAATGTAAGAAGAAATGGAAAAGTATTAAATCATAACGTAAATGTAAAAAACGGATATCACAGCGTACAATTGTGCAAAAATGGTGTGCACAAACGGGTATATGTTCATCGTCTTGTAGCTGTTGCATTTCTTCCAAATCCCAAAAACTTGCCACAAATAAATCATAAAGATGAACACAAGGAAAATAACACCGTTGAGAATTTGGAATGGTGTTCTGTCAAGTATAACAACAACCACGGGAAAAATTGCCCCACTCAGCGTATATCAAAGCGAATAAAACAAATAACGCTTAATGGCAAGCTGATAAGAGAGTGGAGAAGCGCAACAGAAGCAGGAGAAAAAGGCGGTTATTCACGCCAGCATATTTCACATTGTTGCGCGGGCAAAAGAAAAACAAGCAATGGATACAGGTGGGAATTTGCATAGAGCCATATTATAAGGCGCTTGAGGCGGCAGGACATAAAGACAACAGGAGGGGCAGTTAATTGGACGTAACGACTAAACTGAAAGAGCTGGGGTATACCACAATCGAGGAGAGCTGGTATACTCGGGTGGAGGAGTGGCAGAAGTGGTACCGTGGCAATGTCAAGGGCTTCCATGACTACCGTGTGTGGAATGGGCAGAAGAAGGTCAACTGCCAGCGGTATTCGCTTGGCATGGCGAAGAAGGTCTGCGAGGACTGGGCGAACCTGCTGATGAACGAAAAAGTGGTCATCACCCTTGAAGGCGAAAAAGAGCAGGAGTTCGTCGATGGTGTGTTTACGGCCAACAATTTTTACGCTGCCATGAACGAGCTGCAGGAGCGCGGCGCCGCAGCGGGGACGTATGCGATCATACCGAGGATCACGAAGGCCGCCGTCAACGACCGGGGCGAGCTGGTGAACGGCGGGGAAATCGCGCTGGACTATGTGACGGCGGAGAACATCTTTCCGCTGGCATGGACCGGGCGGAAAATCAGCGAGTGCGCGTTTGCCTGTATACACACAGTTGATGGCGTAAAGTACCTGTACCTGCAGCTGCACACGTTGGAAAACGGAGAATACACCATCACAAATCGAATATACAATGCGACGAACGGCTCCGGAAAGGAGGTTTCGTTCGCCGATGTCAAAGGCTTGGAGAGTGTGCCGGATAAGCCGATCCTGACGCACAGCGACAAGCCGCAGTTCGTTGTCGGGCGATACAACATCGTTAACAATATCGAGGACAACAATCCGATGGGGATCGCGGTATACGTCAATGCGCTTGACCAGATTAAGGGCTGTGATATAGTGTATGATAGCTATGTCAATGAGTTTATCCTCGGCAAGAAGCGCGTTATGGTGCAACCGTCAGTGACGAAGAACGTGGATGGAGAGAGCGTGTTTGATCCAAACGACGTGACTTTCTACGTGCTCCCGGAGGACATTCAGGACGGGCAGATCATTCAGCCGATTGATATGTCTCTGCGGGTGGACGAGCACCAGGCGGGGATACAAGCACAGCTTGACCTTCTGTCGGCCAAATGCGGCTTCGGCGAGCAGCATTACAAGTTCAACGAAGGAAATGTAGCGACAGCAACGCAGATTGTCAGCGAAAACAGCACACTCTTTCGCACGGTGAAAAAACACGAAATAATCCTTGAGGACGTGCTGATTGAGTTGTGTCGGATCCTGCTGCGGCTTGGCAATGCTTATGTGACGAGCGGGCTAAATGAGGATGTGGAGATCAGCGTTGACTTCGACGACAGCATAATCGAAGACCGCGCCACGGACGAGGCCCGGGTGTATCAGATGCTCGCGGCGGGGCTGATGAAGCGAGACGAGGCGAGAAGCATATTGATGAACGAGGACGTTGAGACGGCGAGAGCGGCGTTGCCGACGATGCGTGACCTGACGGCGGGCGAAGGGCAGGGGGAGGTTGAATGACCTATCCGTTTTCCCCGGAGGTGCTCGATGCGCTGCCGGAGCGGCTTGTGGGATTGTATCGCGAGCTGGAGATAACGTTACTGAGCCGGATCGCGGAGCAAATTAAGGCGGGGCTGCCGTTGGGTGAGACCACACTGCAGGATATCCGAGCATTGAGATCGCACGGCCTGAGTGTGGAGGAGATCAATGCTGCTGTCAAAGCGGTAACGGGGGTAAGTGAGAGGCAGCTTAATGCCCTGATGGCGGATGTGGTAGCGAGAAATCAGGCGTATTACGCCGAGGTAATTGACCTGGCGCAGATTACCGCGCCGGAGGCGCTTGTCGATGCGGCGGTGATTGATGCGATCCGCCGTCAGACGTTGGACGAGTTCCGCAACATCACGCAGTCAATGGGCTTTGTGGTCGGTGGGCGGTTGGTGGAGCCTGGTAAGGCTTATCAGTGGGCGTTGGATACGGCTGTGACGCAGGTGCAGAGCAGTGCCATCAGCTATGACCAGGCGATTGCCAATGCGACGCGGCAGCTTGCAGACAGCGGCCTGTCGACGGTGGCGTACGAAAGCGGACACGTGGACAAGGTGGACGTGGCGGTGAGGAGAGCTGTCTTGACGGGCGTGGCGCAAATCAACGAGCAGTACAATGCTCAGGCGCAGGAGTATCTGGAGACGGACCTGGTGGAGGTCTCGGCCCACGCCGGGGCGAGAAACACCGGCGAAGGCTTTCAAAACCATGAGGCTTGGCAAGGCAAGATATATCGCTGGTCGGAGTACACGAAGAGGTTTCCCGGCGCATCGAAGGGGCAGTATCCGGATTTCGTGACGACTTGCGGGCTGGGAGACGTGCAGGGCATATACGGCGCCAACTGCCGGCATTCGCACGTGCCGTTTGTTGAGGGCGTTATGGAGCCGACATACACGCAGGAACAGCTTGACAATCTGAAGTCAAAAAAGTTTACCTTTGAAGGCAAAAAATATGATACCTATACGGCTACGCAAAAGCAAAGGGCAATAGAGAATTCAATCCGGCACTGGAAACGCCGCGAGGCAGCGGCCACCAATCCGAAGGACGCACTCGCCGCCAAGGCAAGGATACGAGTGCTGAAGGCCAAGTACCGAGAGTTTTCCGAGGCGGCAGGGCTGAGGACACAGGAAGAACGAATGCGGGTGTATATACCGAAGGGAAAATAGTGATATGACGAATTGCGTTAATTGCGGAGCCGTGCTTCATGGCAACAAATGCGAATACTGCGGAACGGAGTATAACGGCACGGGAATTACCGCTGATTTCTCCGAAGAAGATTGCACGGGAGTGTTATCTTTTGGCGGCAAAGAGTATGACGTTTATATCGGACATATGGAAGCGCAGTATGTTTGCGGCGCGAATATAGGGCGAACACCTGACGGCAAGTTGCATATTGTCCATGGGCAGTTAAAGCATAAATTCACTCTGATTGAAGTTTAGCGGCAAAAATAGTGTTGCATAACCGAAGAAAAGGTGTTAATATGGCGATAGAGATTGACGACAAGACCAAAGCCGCCATTGAGGCGGTGCTGTCGAAAGACCAGCGCGTGGAGCTTATACCGACGAAAGACGGTGTAAGGGTCGTTAGAGTCAAGCGCGAAACCGTCAAAATAGGTGCTACCGGCAAAGCCGATAACATACCAGAAACGTCCGCATATCGCCCGTGAATAGCTTTTAGCGGAGCGACACGGGAAAGCCAAAGGCAATCAAAGCCGCGCTAACGGCAGAGGTTGTACAATGCGGCGCTGGGCAGTAGGACGTCGCCAGCGCGAATATTGCTCCCTACGCCAAGAGTGGCGCGGGAAGGGCCGAGAGTGGTCAACTTGTAAGATATTCTTACAGGTTGGCCGCTTTTTCTTTGTAATCAATCATGCCGACGGGCTTAAAACGGAAATGCCGACGGGCTTAAAACGGAGGTTAAATATGGCTGAGCAGAACGAGAACAATCAGCAGACGCAGCAGCAGGAAGAACAGCAGCAGCAGACCGCCGAAAAGACCTTCACGCAGGCGGAGCTGGACACTATCGTAGCTCGCCGGTTGGCGAAGGCGCAGAAGGGCATGCCGAGTGACGAGGAGCTTTCCGCGTTTCGGGCATGGAAGGACAGTCAGCAGACGGAGCAACAGAAGTATGACTTAATGAAAACCGAGCGCGACACGGCCAAGACTGAACTCCTGGCGGCGCAGGCAAAAATCGAGCAGTACGAGCGCGAGAAAATCCTTGCAAGCAAGGGCGTGAGTGCGGACGATCTTGATTACTACGCCTTTAAGATCGGTAAACTGGTGACCGAGACCAAGTCTTTCGAGCAGGCGGCGACGGAGTACTTCGCGGTCAATCAGCCGAGAGGTACGGCCCGGGTGGATTTTGGAGCTCCTTTGTCTGGTGGCGGCCAAAAATCGACACCGAATGATGCAATGAATGCGCTTATAAGAGGCGCGAGAAAGTGAGGAGAATATAATGCCACTTGATGCTAACATAATCAGCAGAAGCAATCTTTCCGGGCTTATTCCCGAGCCCGTGAGCCGTGAGATAATCCAGGGAGCCACCGAGTCGAGCGCGGTGCTGTCGATGGGCCGCCGGCTGCCGAACATGAGCAGCAAGACCCAGACGCTCAACGTGCTGGACAGTCTGCCCATAGCCTACTTCGTTGACGGCGATACCGGCGCAAAGAAGACCACCAACATGGCGTGGGATAAGAAGAAGATATACGCCGAAGAAATCGCCGTAATCGTTCCCATCCCGGAGGCCGTGCTGGACGATGCCGATTATGACATCTGGGGTGAGGTCCATCCCCGGATCACTGAGGCGTTCGGCAAGGTAATCGACGCGGCCATTTTGTTCGGCACCAACAAGCCGACCAACTGGCGTGCCGGCCTGGTGCCTTCCGCTATTAGTGCGAGCCACTATGTTGAGCAGGCGAGCACTCCCGACCTGTATGGGGATATCATGGGTGCCAATGGCCTGATCGCGCTGGTTGAGCAGAGCGGATTTATGCCCACCGGCGTGATGTCTGCTGTGACCATGAGAGCTGCCCTGCGTGGGCTGCTGGACACCTCCAAGCGTCCGCTGTTCAAGGCGGATATGCAGGGCTCCACGGATTACACCCTTGATGGTATCAAGATGACGTTCCCGATGAACGGCGCGTTTGATCCGACCGAGGCGCTGATGATTGTGGGCGACTTCTCTCAGCTGACCTATGCAGTGCGCCAGGACATTACTTTCAAGGTTTTCACTGAGGGCGTGATCCAGAACACGGACGGCACTATTGCTTATAACCTGATGCAGAACGACATGGTAGCCCTGCGCGCTGTGATGCGTCTTGGCTGGGAGATCCCCAATCCCATCAATGCGTTCAATGCTGCTGATAGCAGTGCTTTCCCGTTCAGCGTCTATTTGCCCTACGGCTCAAACCCTTAACGGGTCTCACTGTAACTGCTGCGCCCAGTGAGACCGATTTCTGGGGGACTACTGCAAGCCAGATGCAGAGCGGCATTACGGTTGCCGACGGTGCAATCACCGGCTCGCTGAGTTACCTGAGCAGCGGTCAGCTTGTAACGGATTGGGGTCCTGGCAATTTCCTTGGCCTCAAATTCACGAACCTTGACAGCGATGCAACGAGCGTCAAAGTCGGTCTTGATCCGTCTGCGGGATCTGGTCTCGTTGAGATCATTGATGATCCTGATAAGATGGGCGTTTTCAAAATTACCGATAAGGATACGCAGAAAATGGTCGTTGTTCAGAGTGATGGCGTATTCAAGCTGCGGCAGGAGTTTGATCTGTCCGGCCTGACTGTTGCCAGCTCCGGGGGTTGATGTTGATGGTTTATGTCAACAAAAAAGTAAAGATGCCAGCGCAGCCGCCCAAAAAGGACGGCGAAAAAGCTGCCAAAAAGGCAAAACAGAAAAAGTAAGGGAGGGCGCGGAGATGTACGCTGATTACGAGTTCTATACCGATGTGTTTTTCGGTGTGGCAGTATCTGAGGCGGATTTTCCGCGCCTTTCGTCTCGTGCGTCGGACTTCCTGGACTACTACACCCGAGATAAAGCCGCCGAGGTGACGGATGACACCACTCTGACGGCAATCAAAAAAGCATGCTGCGCGGTGGCTGAGCTGATGCAGGCCGACGAGCAGGCCAAAGCCCTTGCCGCCAAAGCGACGGAGACGGCGCTGGCGTCGGACGTGGGTGAGGTCAAGAGTGAGACGGTTGGATCGTGGTCGCAGACCTATGCAACGGCGAGCGATTACAGCCGGTCCGGCAATGCGGCAGCGGCCGTCAGAGATGCACGAGCGGCGTATGCCGAAGCGGCGCGGGAATATCTCAGTAACACGGGGCTGTTATACAGGGGAGGATGCTGATATGGTCCTTCCCCATATCGTAACGGTTTACAACGTGGTTACCGAGGAGGATCCGCAGACCTTTGAGGCGACGACCACCAACTATGTCACAGTTCTGCACGGCGTTCTGGTGGACGAAACAAAGGGGCGCAATGTCCGCGAAAGTGGTTTGGAGACTGCTGATGCGGTTGTGCTTCACATCCCGCGTGGAATAGTGGCTGTGGACGGCTTTACGGGCGCTAAGAAAGCGTATGTCGAGCCGGTGGCATTCTTTAACGCCGAGAACAAGAGTGGCTTGTGGACGTTCTCAGCGGATGCAGGGACATTCTTTATCAAGGGCGAAGTCATTGAGACCGAGTGGCCGCTGTTTTCGCCGGCGGATTATGACGGGATACTGTCGGTTGACGGTTATCTTCTGGCGGCCAAACATGGCAAGCCAATCACGGAGCAATATATCAATCTGAAATATGACAGTGTATATACTGTCACGAAGGTTGACAATAAGGACTTCGGGCGGCTGGCACACTGGGAGGTCGGTGGAGCTTGAAATTCACGGTAATTGACAATGCCACAGTGCCTCTGACGGCGAGCATAACCCACAGGACGAGCCGAGCTGAGACCATTGTGGTGACGCAGATCAAGAAGGATACCTCGCCATATGTGCCGTTTAAGACAGGAAATCTGGATCAGCGGACGCGAGTAGTTGACAACACGGTAATCTATCCCGGCCCGGATGCGAGATATCTGTATTACGGGCACAAAATGGTCGACATGGCAACGGGCAAAGGGCCGATGCATTACGTGGACCGCTTCGGCAACGAGGTTTTTCGGTATCGCAAGGGTGCGGTGCTGGTGCCGACAGAGGAGCCGTTGACGTACAACAAGGACTTTCATCCGTTGGCGGGGCCGCATTGGTTTGAACGGTCAAAGGCCGAAAACCTTCCGAAGTGGCTGCGCGTAGCTGAAAAGGCGGTGAACAATGCCTGATAAACAGAAGCAGCTGGTTGCTGCGGCAGAAGAACAGACAATATCTCGGTCCATGATGGCGTGGATCAATTCGTACCCGGACCTGCCGGATGACATATCTCGCGTCAATTTTGAACAGTTTTTTGTCAACTCGGCGGGGCAGCCGATAGTGCCGGGCATGGCTCTGACAGCAATCCAGGGGGCGTATATCACCCGACGGTACATCGGAGGCGGCCATCAGGGCGAGTATCAGTTTGCGCTGTTTTATCGCATCAAGCCCGGCAACAGCAACGACGCTCGGCTGAAGGCGGATGAGCTGCTGAACGCCACCGGAGATTGGGCGATTGACAATCTTCCGACGCTCGGCGAGAATATCCGGGTGATAAAGGTTGAGCCTACCACGAGGGCCGCGCTGCTGGGTGTGACCGACAGTGGAGACGAAGATCATCAGATCCTGATGAGAATGATTTATGAGGTGATATAAATGGATGAAAACGAAATAATAACTGAGGAGGAGGAAGAAGAAGTGGCTGACTTAACTTTTAACACGACTTCTGGCAAGACCGTTGACCGCGAGCTTATGATCGCATATCTGAACACCGGTACGACAACCCCGGTGTGGTCGGCGATAGGCAAGCGTGTGGAAGATAGTTCGATGGAGATTGACTGGGCGGAGGAGACCAAGAACGATATCCTCGGTGATACCTACACCACGCTGAAAAAGCCGACGATCACTCAGAGCTTTGAGCCGGTCGAGCTGGACGCCGGGGATGCAGCGGCGGTGCTGATCTGGAACAGAGCGATCCACGACCACGATTACTCCGCTCTGGCGGCTATGGATATGCTGATAGTGCATTTCTACGCCGGCACGGCTTCGACTCCGTTCGCGGAGAGATATTCCGCGTGTGCGGTGCGTCCGTCCGGTCTGGGCGGTGAAGGCGGCGGCTCGGTGAACATGCCGTTTGACGTGACCTATGGCGGCACCAGAACGGTGGGGACCGCGAGCAAGGATGCGAGCACCGGCGTGGTAACCTTTCAGCCGGCATCGTAAGGAGGAAAAGCAATGGCCGATGCGCTTATATTCGATAGTGGCATAAGGACGCTGGAGCTGTCTGACGGCAAGGGGCATAACATTGAGGTGTCCTTTAATCCGTATGACGTGCAGTTCTTTGGTGTGATCATGGACGCCGCGGAGAAGCTGGACGCGAAGCAAAGCGAGCTTAAGAGCATCACAACTGACGATTGGGCGGCGGTGTATAAGCGGAGCATGGCCATTGATGCAGAAATGCGCGACATCCTTGACGGCGTGTTTGACGCCCCGGTGTGTGCGGCGCTGTTTCCCAAGCAGACAGTGTTTGCCGTTGGCGGCGGATTTCCTGCGTGGGCCAATCTGCTGTATGCAATCGTTGACAAGATGGACGAGGGCGCGGCAAGCGAGAAAAAGCTGGCGCAACAGAGGATCCGCAAGTATAGCGAGAAGTACAAAAAATGACGGCCCCGTGGAACGTATCTTTACCGACGGCGCTGAAGGTGGGAGGCGAGGAGTGGTCGATACGCACAGATTACCGAGTGGCGTTGGACTGCTGCCTCGCCTTAACCGATCCGGAGCTGGATAATTACAACCGGGTGCTTGAGGTGTTGGAGTGCCTATACATTGACGAATTGCCGCCAGAGCATTGGCAAGAAGCGATCAATCAGGCATTCTGGTACCTTCGCGGCGGTGAGGAAGAGCCGAAGCGGAAAGGGCCGCAGCTTGTAAGCTGGACGCAGGATTTTCAGTACATCGCGGCGCCGATAAGCAAAATCGTGGGGCAGGATATCCGGGGTATGGACACGCTGCATTGGTGGACCTTCCTGGCGGCGTATATGGGGATAGGTGATTGCCTGTTCGCACAGATTGTCCGCATCCGGGACATGAAAGCCCGGGGGAAAAAGCTCGACAAGGCCGACCGAGATTTCTACCGAAGAAATAAAGAAATAATCGACATCAAGAAGCCGCTGACAGACGCGGAAGAAGAATTACTGAAGGAATGGGTGTGATGACATGGCGGCGGACGGCTCCATTGTAATTGTAGCTGACATAGATGACCGTAAAGCGCAGGCAGAGCTTAACCGTCTTGCGCGCAGAATTGATGATCTTAACAATAGAATAAGGCAAGATAGTGCCGCCCGGCTGCCGCTGTTGGAACAGGCGGAGCGGCTTGGAGTGCAGCTTGACGCTGCTAAGGCCAAGCTGGCCGAGATGCAGGCGGCTGCGTCAGGGGCTTATAGTTCCGATCAGATTGCCGATCAGAAAGAAACGGTTAAGGCCCTGCAAGTGCAGTGGGATGCGGCGCAGAAGCAGGTCGAAGGATACGACCGCAGTATTGCAAGTTCGACTGCAAAGCTGGAGACCGCCGAAGCTCAGGCGGGGCAGCTCTCGGCGCGTCTGACGGCCACGGGCGCGGCCGGAGAAGCGGCGGGGGAAGAGACTGCTGCCGGGTTTAATATTGCGAACACGGCGCTTGGTAAGCTGGAGCGGCGCATTATAGGCTTGGCAAAGCGCGTGTTTATCTTTTCCGTTATCACAAAGGCGCTCCGCAGCTTGAGGGCGGGATTTGCGAGCGCCGTCAAAGCGAACGATCAGGCCACAGCCGCCATAGGACAGCTTAAGGCGGCGTTGAGGACGCTGGCATATCCGATCATGCAGGTAGTTATTCCTGCGCTTACATGGCTTATAAATGTGCTTGCACAGGTGGTGTCAGCGGTGGCGACCTTTGTCGCGGCGCTGTTCGGGATGAGCGCCGAGGAGGCGGCATCGGCTGCCGAGGCTTATTATAACGAGCAACAGGCAATCGAAAGTGTAGGCTCGGCGGCGCAGAAGGCCGAGAAACAGCTCGCGAGCTTCGACGAGATCAATAAGCTGACTTCTGACGGCGGAGGAGGCGGTGGTGGCACTTCCGGCGGCGCAATAAAACCGCTGTTTGATGCGATCAAGAGCTTTGAGTTGCCGGCATGGTTGCAGAACTTTGCCACGGACTTCGGTATAACCTTCCGAGATGTCTTTTTTAAGTGGAAGGATCTGACACCGGAGGATATAGCCAAGAAGGCGCTTGTGGGTGCTTTTGGCGTTGCCGGGGCTATAATTGGTTTCTCATTCGGCGGTTTTTGGGGCGGAGGTCTCGGGTTGACGCTTGGGACGCTGCTTGGCGTGACAATCAGTAATCTGCTTTTTGACGGCGACGGAGAGCTGTCAAAGGGTGAGATAACCAAGCTGATGAGAGCGATAGGGATAGGCGTCATTGGTGCGCTTGTAGGCTTTGCTTTTGGCGGCTTCTGGGGTGCGGCGTTCGGATTGACGCTTGGAGCGGTGCTCGGTGTAATAATCAATGAGGTGTTTTTTGACAGCTCCGAGGAAATGAAGGCGACAAATGCAGAGCTTGAGCAGTCTATTGAGAGCGTGGCGCAGGCTTCGCTTGATGCGTCTGCGGATGTGGCAACAGCGGCACAGACTGCCAGCGGAAACATCGCTATTGCCGCCAAAGACGCAAAAAATGAAGTGATGGACGCAAACGCGGCCATGCTTGGTAACGTAAGCGATACGCTGAGCGCCATAAACAACGAGACTGCGACAAAGCTCGGCCAGAATACCGGGATAATCAGTAATTGGCGATCAGAAAATGCCGGGGAAACAGGCAATGTCCCGAGAGCCACAAGGGAAATGGCTACCGCAGTAGAAGGCTTTGCGGAAAATGCGGCTGTAAACATGGATAAATTCCGTGCTGGGAGCACTGAGGCAATGGAGCGCACTAAAGCGGGTACGGTGTCTGCTGCGCGCAGTATGGTTAAGGGATTGGCGCAGAACATCTATGACGCGCTGTCGGTGTCCGCCAGAAATGTAATCGAGTTTGGCCGTGTCGAGGTCGATGCAATGAATGCCGCCGGTATAGGTGTTGATAAAGCAGCACAAGGTACGGCCAAGAGCATTGTGGAACGTCTGCGTGAAGGATTGCAGACAGCCATCAACAATTTGACAAAATTTTTTAGCGCAACTGGCGGTGAATTCCAAGGAAATGCGGTCTATCTTGATCCTTGGAGCACCAGCGGAGTCGGTTTTTCGGGCGGCATGTTTACGTCGCCGATGTTCAGTTTGCTGCCGATCCCGGCATTTGCGCAGGGCGCGGTGATCCCGCCGAACAGGGAATTCCTTGCCGTGCTGGGCGATCAGAGATACGGTACCAACATCGAGGCGCCGCTGGAGACTATCGTGCAGGCTTTCCGGCAGGTGCTTGGCGAACGCGGCGGTGGAGGATCCCGGACCGCGGTGTTGCAGGTCGATAGGCATGAGCTGGGCCGCGTGATCTTTGACGCTTACAACGAGGAGGCGCAGCGCGTGGGCGTGAGCCTGGGAGGTGACTTGACATGATAAGCTATCCGATCACGCTCGACGGCGTAACTTATAATACCCTCCATGTTGTGCGGCTTACACGCTCATTTTCAATCCTTGACGGTGAAAATGCGGGCAGGGTGCTGAGCGGTGAGATGCAGCGGGATGTCATCGGAACGTATTACAATTATCAGGTAGAGCTTGATCCCGATGCCGCCAACAGAGCGGATTACGATGCATTTTTCGAGGCGATCTCCGCACCAGTGGACTCTCATACGCTGGTGGTGCCGTATGCGCAAGGGACGTTGACGTTTCAGGCCTATGTGACGCAGGGGCAGGATGAGTTGACGCTAATGGAGGAAAACGCAAACCGCTGGGAAAACCTAACGTTTAATTTTGTAGCGATGTCGCCCGCGAGGAGACCGGAGTGAGGTGAGCTATGGCAATTAGATTGCTTATCGGTGCTGATCCTGCGGCACCTGACTTTGAGTTTCAGCGACCGGACATTAAAGCAGGCAGCTTCAAAATCGTTGAGTCGGTGGATGTGGTAGGCTCCGAGCTGGCCGCAGACGAGATGTATGCGGACGTTGATTATACTTCGGGCGTAAACATCATTTTTGCTCCGGCAGACTATGATGCGATTATGAGCTCTGACGGCTATGTTCTGGCGGGGGCAGACATCACGGCTGATCTGTCGGCTGTGCCGTATGGTACGCCGGTGTGGGTGCTGGAGGACAACACAACGCGCCACAAGATGTATTTCAAGGAGGCCGTGCGTATTGACCCTCGGACGTATGCCCTGACGGCACAGAGCGGCGTAGGCACCTTAGAGCGCAGGCGGCACTTGGGCGGTCTGTATGCCGGAGAGACCGTGAGTGTGGTGCTTGCTGAGATCATCGGCGATGCTTTCGGTTATTCCGTTGACCCGGCAGTAGGAGCTCAGGCTGTGTATGGGCTGCTACTGGCCGACAGCGCGAGGAAAAATCTGCATAAGCTGTTATTTGCGCTGGGGATATCAATCGTCAAAGAAGCCGGCAATGTACATTTTGTGTTCCTTGACGCCGAGACCGAGGGCAGCATTCCCGCGGCGCGTACATTTTTGGGTGGTGCGGTGACCTATCAGACGCCGGTGACGGCGGTGGAGGTGACTGAGCATGCTTATTATGTGCAGTCTGAGAACACGGAAACCATATTCGATAACTCCGGCGGGAGTGCCGTAGATCATGCGCTGATCGAGTTTCGGGAGGCTTATTCCGGCCTTTCAGCGACCGGCTCGCTGACCATTAACGAGTCGGGAGCAACATATGCGATTGTGAGCGGCAGTGGAGTGCTGAGCGGCAAGCCGTATGCTCATCAAACGCGGGTGGTGCGGCTGGACGCGGGACTGTCGGCCTCTGACGGCGAAAAAACAATAAAATCGCAAGAAGATACGCTGATAAATGGCCTGAATTCGCAGTCTGTGGCGCATAGGTTACTAAATTATTACAGTAGACGCCAGATTGTCAACGTGCCGGTACGCTTGAATGGAGAGCAGCCGGGATATAATGTCGATTTCGCCGGGCCATTCGGTGACGCCGAAAATGGCTTCATCTTGAAGTCCGAGTCTGTAATATCGGGTTTTGAGAAAGCCAACTTAAAATTGCTTGTAGGCTATGTGCCGACAGGGCAAGGCAACTGGTACTCTCATCGCCTGGCGGTGACTGCGAGCGGGACTATTACGATCCCCGTGGGCGTGTCACATGTGCGAATGGTGCTGATCCAAGGCGGTGCTGGCGGTCGTGGCGGCTATGACGGCGCCAACGGATACGGCGGAGACAAAGCTACCGGCGGTGATCTGACCTTCGTTGACGGCCGCAGTTCGGGCAGTGATGTGTATTATGAGTACGCCGGAGGCCGTCAGAATACGCCTGCCGGCGGAAACGCGGGTGCTGCGGGAACGGCCGGAAAGGTGCTGGTGGTGGATCTTGATGTGACGCCCGGCTCGTCGGTTGTGGTGGTTGTGGGCGCGGGCGGAGCCGGGGGATCAGTTAACGGCGGATATGGCGCTGCTGGCGGGCATACCACGGCGACAATCAACGGCGAGACTTATAGTTCAGCAAGTGGCGCAGTGGTCGCGGCCTACGTCGATCCGTTGACGGGCGACAGCATGGCAATGCCGGGAGCCGCCGGGCAACCCGGAGGCAGCGGCGGGCGTACTGACCTGCAGGCGCTGCGGGCGTACTCTGGTGCGGCGGGCTATCCGGGCGCAGGGGTTGGCAGTTATGCCGGCGGCGGAGGCGGTGCAGGTGCGAGAGACGCAAGCTGGGTGCACATGGCATCCGGTGGCGGCGGAGGCGGTGCGGCATACGGCGCGACCGGCTTTGACGGTGAAGCCGGCAGAGTAATATATCAAGGCACTTATAGTCGTTGGAGGATGTTCGGCGGAGCAGGCGGCGCCGGTGCAAATGCAGCAGCTCCGGCTGTCCCAACATATGGCTGTGGCGGTGCAGGCGGCAACGGCGGTGGTGCAGGCGGCAACGGTGCAGGATGCCGTGAGCTGGCTATGGTGTCGCCACTCGATCAGTTTTTTCCGGGCGTTGGTGGCTCTGGTGGCGCAGGTTCAGCTGGCGGTAACGGCGGGGCCGGGATAATGGTGTTATACTATTAAGTAAGGAGGACATAATATGGCTTATCCTATTTTTCATTCTCAGTACACAGCCGCCCAGATAGAGGGCAGCATAGGCAAGTCGCCGAGGATCAAGGCAGCTACGCGGACCTGGGAGATCTGGGACATTTCTACCGGCGCTTACGTCGATACCGGCGTGAGCATCGACACGGAGCTGTTCGTCGATTCGACGCTGACGGAGGCCGGATACGCATCTGACGCGAAGGTCACCGGGGACAAGATCGGTGACTTAAAGAGCGCCATAGAAAATCTGGCCGATGGTTATGAAATATTCACTCCCGTATATGAGGACGGTGATATTAATTCAGTAGGAGAAGAAGTCGCTTCTACCACATGGGTGAGAAGTGATTATATACCAATTGCATATATGCTCAATGCACAGATTAAAATTAGCTTCACCCACGATTATTATTATGCCAATTTTGTCTTGTATGACAGCAATAAAGATTATGTCGCACCACAAACACACAAGACGAGCGATTTTGTGTATGACCTTTATGCCTCGGGGGCGTATTATGTCAGAATAGTATTGCCGAAGGCTGAAAGTGATGCTGAGTATTTTAGCATTTTAGCTTTCGCAAAATGGGAGAATGAAACGGTTACCTATAACGAGAAAATCACAATCAACTTAGGTGCCGAACTCATAACAACAGACGGACATTGGGATTCTGACAACTGGTCGGGGAATAATACAGATGGCTACACTCACCCAGTTGGAAAATCTGGCGTTCTCAGTTTCTATGGGATTGGTATAGAGCAAAATTCTAATTATTTGTTAGAGTTTGACACGGATTACGATTCAGATGAATTTGTGGCGGTTGGAATAGGGTCGCAGTATAAAAATCTTGCGTATAATGGCGACACCCACATCATAATGCCGTTACATTCTGATACAGGCACCACATTATATTTTCAGCCGTTCACGAATGTTGCGTTCACAATATCCAATATATCTCTCAAAAAAATTGACGCAAATGCCTCGGATACAAAAACGCTGACATTGTATAGAACCATAACACCTAATCACGCATTCAACAAAGGTTTCTGGAATATCCTAATGGGCGAACACAGCATGGAAAATTCCATCGGGTCAACCAGATGTTTGGCGCTTGGGTACGGGTCAATGAAAGCTCTGCAAGGTGGACATCGTAATATTGGGGTTGGCACATTTACAATGTCGCAAATGACAGGAGGTGAGAACAATATTGCAGTAGGAGCTGACGCAATGTTAGCTCTTACAGAGGGCGATGAAAATATAGCGATTGGAAAGGGCGCAATGTATTTAGGTCGCAAGATGAATAATAATATTGCAATCGGCCCTTATGCACTTACTGGAAAAGCAAACTCTTATGGCACAAACAACGTGTCCATAGGTAGAAATAGTGGTTATAAATGCTCAAACAGTGACAATGTTTTTGTTGGGTATCAAGCCGGATATAACGTAGAGGGCGGCGGCGCAAATGTTATCATAGGATCAAACGCTTACGGTCAGGCCACAGGAGATTATAATATAGCTATTGGGCGTAATGCGACCTATTCCAATGGTGTATCAAACTCTATCGCAATAGGGAAAAACGCATCCACTACAAAGTCAAATCAAGTTGTAATTGGCAATGGTGATACCGAGGAGCTTGTTATCGGGAACAAGAAGATAATCTTCTATGAAGATGGCTCTGTTAAGTGGGAGAGCATTTAACTTAAAGGAAACTTTAAGCTACCTTAAAGAGGAGGAAGAACGTGAGTTTGAGTAAGGTCATCGAAGTGGCGGAGCGGGAGCTCGGATATACCGAGTCACCGCCCGACAGCAACCGCACAAAATACTGGGACGCCTATGAGCCTTCATGGCAAGGGCAGCCATGGTGCGTAATATTTCTATGGTGGGTATTTCAAGAGGCCGGAGAGCGCATGGCCTTTTTCGGCG
>Ga0310696_10001057_pt1 | contig 40541 bp, 34 predicted proteins | sample AusTroGonzalo_MG_4_FD_203885 | JGI IMG/M metagenome (GOLD analysis project Ga0310696, IMG submission 203885) | Bovine rumen microbial communities from tropical cattle in Woodstock, Queensland, Australia - Gonzalo_02 (v2) (version 2) | ecosystem: Host-associated > Mammals > Digestive system >... | reverse complement strand
CTTTGAAAAATCTCCGGGGGGATCTGCTGATATTTTAGTTTTATCCCTGGGGCTTTTCCGGTGGGGTTCTCTCACTCTAAAGCTCCATTGTCTCGCTAGGTTCGTCTCCTTATCCTTAGTAGGTATTAGTTCAGTTTAAGCCCAATAAACTGTAGCTAAAGTGTGTCAGTGGAGCTTTAAAGTGAAATGAACCTCACTGTAAAGCATAGAGAAGAAGAAAGGAATGTGTATGAAAGAAGCCAAGAGAGTGATACCAAACACTCCGGAGTTTGCGCCAGCGTCTTCTGACGAGGAGCGTACTCTTCAGATGGGCTCTCTTGCGATGGACTTAGCAGAAATGCGAATGAGATCTGGTATTGCTTCTTCTGCCGAAATACTATATTTTATCAAGGCAGCATCACCCGAAGCAAGACTTGAAAGAACTAAGTTAGCTGAAGAAACAAAACTGATTCAAGCAAGAGTGGCAGACATGGAACGCTCGAAGAATACAGAAGAATTATACAGTCAGGCTATCGCTGCATTCCAAGAATACAGAGGTATCGACTACGAAGAGGATGGTGATGAAAATGAATACGGGCCGTATCAGGACATATTCTGAGTTAATTCAATTACCAACTTTCGAAGAGCGTTTTAACTATTTGAAACTTGACGGAGTTGTTGGACAAGAAACATTTGGAATTTATGCGAAACGGTATTTAAACCAAAATTTCTACCAGTCGAATGTGTGGAAAGACATTAAACAAAAAGTATTAATACGAGATGATGCTTGTGATATGGCGTTAGAGTCTTATCCACTTTCAAGTAGTCGTATCTACGTACACCATATGAATCCTATAACAGAAGAAGACATCGTAAATTGGACTCCGTATCTAACAGATCCTGAGTATTTAGTTTGCGTGTCATTTGAAACCCATAATGCAATACACTACGGTGACATTAATGTTTCAAGAATCTCTAAGGATCCGGCGATACGTTATCCTGGTGATCAGTGCCCTTGGTTAATGCCTGTTCCGCCAGTACAAATTTTGTAAAGGAGAAACAAAATGGGAAAGAATCGTAACAATAACAATGAAGGTTTCGAGAAAGATATGGAAGCTCCGGTTGAGGCTGAGGCAAAGGAAGTAGCAGAGACTGCACCTGTAGATACACCGGTTTCAAACGTTGACCCTGTACCTGAAGTTAAACCCGAACCTAAGAAAGAAACACCTAATGTAGAAAAGCCTGCAAAGAAAGAAGAGCCTAAGAAGAGAACTGCGACTTTGTAAAAAGGAGACACTATGGACGAGAGTATACTGACATCAATTAAAACACAATTAGCTCTTATGCCAGAAGATGAATCATTTGACAGAGAGATAATTATTTTTATTAATGCTGCGTTCGCTAGACTGACACAGCTTGGTGTCGGTCCGATTAGTGGCTTCTCAATTACAGATGACGGACAAACTTGGAGTGATTTCGTTGTGGACATTACTCAAGAAGAGATGGCAAAAGTGTATGTTTACTTAAAAGTAAAAACATTATTTGACCCTCCTACAAATTCATCACTTGCAAAAGCGATGGAAGAACAAATAAAAGAATATGAGTACCTACTTAAAGTCGAAGCGGAGGATGATGCATATGTATGAGTCAAATGAAGCATTACAGAATGAAGATCTCAACTCCCTTGAACATTATGGCATAAAAGGTCAGAAGTGGGGACTGAGAAGGTTTCAAAATCCTGATGGCTCTTACACTGAACTCGGCAAAGAAAGACGAAGAGTAGGTTTTAAGGAAGAGTCAAAGAAAGACGACGAGTCTAAGAAGGATTCAACAAAAAAAGATGAGACTCCCGATATAAAGATTGGTGGCAAGGCATATAAGGATATGACTAAGAAAGAACTTCGTGCTGCCAAGAAGAGAGCCAGACATAATGAAGCAGAGCGTAGAGCTCAGAGGGAGTTTAATAGAGATAAGAGAGAAGCCATAGACCGTGGAGATATGGCTTTTATTTCTAAAAATATCAGCAAATTTACGAACGATGAGATTGATGCTGCAGTAAACAGATACAAGAAGATGACTCAAATTTGGGACTATGATAAAGCAAATAAGAAAGATGCTAATCATTATCTCGATAAAGCAATTAATTATTTGAATAAAGCCGATAAAATATCGACCTCACTTACAAATATTGTAAATAACTTTACGAATTCATCTAAGGCAGCAGCACTGAAGAGACAAGAGCAGTATAAGGCTGATCAGGAATATTATAAGTCTCTTCAGGAAGAGTATAAGGCAGCTCATCCGAATACTGGTAATGATAAGAAAGATAAGGATAAGGGCAGCGGCGATAAGAATAAGGGATCTCAGGAAAATGTCGATAAAGAGAGAAATAAACTCGACGAAATGAAGAAAAAAGATAGAGAGGCTCTTGCTGAGACTGAGAAACAACTTAAGAAAATGGAACTTGATGAAAAAGAAGAACGTCGTCAAGAAAAGTTAGAAAGAAAACGAGAGAAAGAACGTAGAAAACGTGAACGTGAAGAAGAGAAAGAACGTGAACGTGAAGAGCGTGAAGCTGAGAGAGAACGTGAAAAACGAGAAGAGGAAGAGTACGAAAGAAGAGAAGCCGAAAAAGAGCGTCAACGCGAATTCGATAAAGAAATGAGACGTAAAGAGCGTGAGGCTGAAGAACTTGCTAAACGTGCTGAAAGAGAACGTATAGAAAATAATAAGAAAGTAAATGAGTCAATGTCTGATTTATATGACGACGACTTTACTTGGCTTCCTTTTGGTTCAAAAGAAAAGAAGTCTCTTATAGGTTCGTTCTTCTCAAAGAAAGATAAAGACAAGTATAAAGATTATACTCAGTCAGATCAGTACAAGAAACTTGAGAAAGAATTAAATGACGTTAATTCAAAATACCTCAAGAATCTTACTTCAGCATACCAGAATCAGAAAGTTGGTTCATCTGTTCAAGAGAATAAGATAAAGAAACAGATAGAGAGTGGCAGGATTTATGATAGAGACATTCTCGGTAGAGACAAACTCAAGAAATGGGAGAATGATCTTATTGGTAAATACCGTAAAGAAAGAGGTATGGATAAAGAGACTGCTAAGAAGTATGCTGATCGTTACATTGATTACTTCCTTGATATGTATGATCAGGAAAAAGGAAGCTTTTAAGAAAGGCAAATTCTATGATTTCTAATACAGCTACACCGAAATATTATGGGCAATTTCGAGAAGCTGTCTTATCAGGTGAAATGCCAGTATGTCAAACGATTTCTATGGAAATGTGTCGTATCGACAGACTCATAGCGAATCCGACAGTATGGTATGATCCCGCTCCAGTTGAAGGTTATGTTAAATATTGTGAACGGGAATTAACACTGACGGATGGTGACGATTTGGTCCTTCTGCCTTCATTCAAGTTGTGGGCAGAACAAATATTCGGCTGGTATTATTTCGAGCCGGGTCCGGTATTTATCAAAGGAAAAGATGGCGAGCCAGGACGATATGTTACCAAGAATATTCGTAGACGATTGATACACAAACAATATTTAATCGTTGGAAGACGTGCATCAAAATCATTGTATGCAAGTACAATACAAAATTACTTCTTGAATATTGATACATCGACTACTCATCAGATCGCAGTAGCTCCTACTATGCGTCAGGCAGAAGAAGTAATGTCGCCTATAAAAACTGCAATGGCTAAAGCAAGAGGGCCATTGATGAAGTTCCTTACAGAAGGTTCAATTAATAACACTACCGGCTCTAAAGCAAATAGAGTTAAAGTTGCCTCAACTAAGAAAGGTGTTCAGAACTTCCTTACCAACTCATTACTTGAAGTACGACCTCTTTCAATAGATAGTCTTCAGGGTTTGAGATGTAAGGTTGCAAGTTTGGATGAATGGCTTTCAGGAGAAATTAAAGAGAATCCTATAGAGGCTATTGAAGGCGGTGCTAAGAAAATCCCTGATTGGTTAATACTCTGTACTTCATCAGAGGGAACAATCAGACATGGTGTTGGTGATACGATCAAAATAACATTGATGGATATACTTAGAGGTGAATTTGTCGATCCTCATACAAGCATATTCTATTATAAACTTGATAACATTCAAGAGTTAAAGTATCCATTTTTGTGGAGAAAAGCTAATCCTAATATTGGTGTTACTACATCTGAAACAGATTACATGCAGGATGTCGAAAAAGCAGAAAAGATTCCGTCGCTACGTAATGAAATACTTGCTAAGATGTTTAATATTCCAATGGAAGGTTACACTTATTATTTCACATATGAAGAAGCTACACCAGGACCTCCACAGGAATTCTGGAACATGCCTTGTGCAATGGGTTGTGACTTATCGCAAGGTGATGACTTCTGTGCTTTTACATTTCTATTTCCGCTTGGTAATGGAAAGTTTGGGGTAAAAACACGAAGTTACATAACTACTCTAACCCAATCAAAGTTAACTCTAGCTATGCGTATGCGTTACGATGATTTTATTAACGAAGGTACACTTGTTATTATGGATACAACAGTGCTCGACTTGATGTTAGTTTATGACGACTTACAGAAGTTTATAGATGCACATCAGTATTCAGTTGAGTGTGTTGGATATGACCCGTATAATGCAAAAGAGTTTATTGAGAGATGGGCAAGAGATAATGGACCATATGGTATTGAGAAAGTTATACAAGGTGTAAAAACTGAATCAGTACCGCTTGGTGAATTAAAGAAATTAGCAGAGAATCGTATGCTTCTCTTTGATGAACAGCTGATGGAGTTTGCTATGCAGAATTCAGTAGTTAATGAGGATTCAAATGGTAATAGAAAACTCCATAAGAAACGTCATCAGGATAAGATAGATAATGTTGCAGCATTAATGGATGCATTTGTCGCATACAAATTAAACAAAGATTACTTTGAATAAAGGAGACAACATGGACTTCAAGAATCGAATTAAGCATGCTTGGAATGCATTTCTGAACAAAGATCCTACACCACCTGTTGAGTTAGGTCCAAGTTCATATTATTATCCGGAGCGTACACAAACAAAAACACAAAATGATCGTTCTATGATTAATTCAATATTTAATCGTATTGCGATTGATGTGTCTACTGTGAAGATATTACAAGCTAAAGTAGATGAGAATGGAAACTTTGTTGAAGCAATGAAGACTCCATTAACAGAATGTTTACAAGTTAGTGCTAATATCGATCAGACAGGACGTGCTCTTATACAAGATGCAGTTCAGCGCATGTTTAAAGAAGGTTGTGTTGCGTTAGCTCCTATAGTTTCAGATGACAATCCAAATAACACTGGAACATACGATATATACGATATTCGATGCGGTATAGTTACACAATGGTATCCTCGCAAGGTCGAAGTTGAAATATACAATGACAAGAAAGGTACTATGGATCGGCTATTACTTGACAAAGAAATTGTATGTATTATACAGAATCCTATGTATGACATAATGAACTCACCTAGTTCATTGTTAAGTAGGATTTTCAAAAAGTTAGCTCTACTTGATGTTGTTGACAATGAAAACGCTTCAAGTAAGTTAAATATGATTATTCAAGTTCCTTATTCAACCAGATCTCAGCTTCATCAAGATAATGCAACTAGACGAAGAAAAGAGATCGAAGACCAATTAGTTAATAATCCATATGGTATTGCTTACATGGACATTAATGAAAAGTTAATTCAGTTGAGTAAGCCTCTTGAGTCAAATCTCCTCGAACATATCAAGTATTTGATGGAGACTTACAAGAATCAACTTGGTATCACTGATGCTGTTCTTAATGGAACTGCGAATGAATCAGAGATGAACAATTACATTAGACGTACAGTTGAACCTATTTGTGCAGCTATATGTGATGAGATGAAACGTAAGTGGCTCACCCAGACTGCTCGTACAAAAGGGCATTCTATAGTCTACTACTCTGATCCGTTCAAGCTTATTCCTCTTACTGACATTGCTAAGTTTGCAGACGTATTGTCTAGAAATGAGATCATGACATCTAATGAACTTAGACAGAAGATGGGTATGCCTCCTTCAGATGATCCAAGGGCTGATGAGTTAAATAATGCTAATATGCCGGACAATCCCGAAGAAGTTCAAAATGAGGTAGAAGTTGACGAGCAGATAACTGAAGAAGCTGCACCAGAACAAGAACCTGGTAGTGGTGAATCAGAAGAAGTCTATTTCGACCCTAAGAACCCTGGCGCTACGGCTCCTAATGGAACTAATTCATTCTCTTTATTTGGTAAAGGTAATGATGAGCAACCTCAGGAAAGACCTGCATTTAGTTTATTTAAATAAAATATTACGAGAGGAGAAAACCAATGAAGGACTACGATTTTAGTGGTTGGGCAACCAAAAACGACATTCTTTGCGATGATGGTAGAATTATTAAACAGAATGCGTTTAAGGATTGCGACGGTGTTACTGTCCCGTTAGTATACAATCACGATCACAAAGATATCGGGAATGTTCTTGGCCATTGTGTTTTAGAGAATCGTGATGATGGTGTATATTGCTATGGTTACCTTGATAAGGACTCAAGGGGCGGACAGGAAGCCCTTTCTAAAATCAAGAATGGCAGTATAAAATCTCTCTCGATTTATGCTAACAAACTTAAGGAAGTTGGCCATAATGTTATTCACGGTATCATTCGTGAGGTTTCACTGGTTCTTGCTGGCGCAAATAGCGGTGCTGTAATCGATACAGTATTAGCTCATGGTGTTGATGCTAGCGATGACGGTGATGCTGTAATTATATACGCGGGTGAAGAGAATCCGATCTGCCATAGCACGACCGACGACTCCGGATCTGATGAATTCAATCTCGATGCTGCAATTGATTCGATGACAGAAGATCAGAAGAAGGCAATGTTGATTATGGCTTCTATGATGGCTGAAGATATAGCCAAGGATAATGTTTCTCACTCTTCGAAAGATGACAATGAGGAAGACGATGGGGATGACGATGATGAGGATGACGACGATGATGAGGAAGATTCCGATTTAGAGCATTCAAAGGATTCCGCAAAAGATGAAGATGAGAAAAAGAAATCATGTTCGCACTCTTCAGATAAAGAAGAGTTAAGTCACGCTTCTAAGTCCAAAGATGATGAGGACGAAGACGAAGATGATGACGATGAAGATGATGAAGACGACATTGACCTCGAGGATGACGATGAAGACGAAGATGAAGATGATGAAGAGTCTAAAGAGGAACCCGAGGCAAAAGAAACAAACACAAAAAATCAAAATGACAAGGAGAAAAAAGAAATGAAGCACAATTTATTTGAAAACGAAGCTCAGGGCGATGTTCTTATTCACAGCGCAGAGGCTTGTGCAGAAATGATGGCAGATGCCGTTAAGTTTGGTTCACTTAAGGATTCAGTAATGGCTCATTCAGCAGATTATGGTATCGATAATATCGATCTTCTGTTCCCGAATGCAAAGAATTACACCACACAGCCCGAGTTCATCAAGAGAAGAACTGAGTGGGTTAACGAGGTTCTTACTGGTGTTCGCCAGTCACCTTTCAGCCGTGTTAAGACTATCTTCGCTGACATCACCGAGGATGAGGCTAGAGCTAAGGGTTACATCAAGGGTAACCGTAAGGCAGAGGAAGTATTCACTCTGTTAAAGAGAGAGACCACTCCTACTACCGTTTACAAGAAGCAGAGAATTGATCGTGATGACATCATCGATATCACTGATTTCTCAGTTATCGAGTACATCAAGCAGGAAATGAGAATTATGTATGATGAGGAATGCGCTCGTGCAATCCTTGTTGGTGATGGACGTAATCCTCTTAGCCCTGATAAGATCAAGGAAGCTAACATCAGACCTATCTGGACAGATGATGACCTCTTCACAATCAAGAGATCAATCGCTGTTACCACAGCTACAACTGATTCTAACCGTGCTAAGGCATTCATCAAGAACCTTGTTAAGGCTCGTAAGCTTTACAGAGGTTCAGGTAACCCTACACTGTTTATCCAGGAAGATCTGCTTGCTGACATGCTTCTTATCGAAGAGACCAGCAATGGTATCGATACCGGCCGTCTGATCTATGATTCTATCGATAAGCTTAAGAATACTCTTCGTGTTAACAAGATCGTTGAGGTTCCTGTATTCGATGGCCTTTACAGAATAGACAATGGCGATACAAAGTATCTTGCAGCAATCCTTGTTAACCTTAACGACTACAGAACAGGTCGTGATAAGGGTGGCGAGCTCAGCTTCTTCGATGATTTCGATATCGATTTCAACCAGCAGAAGTACCTTATGGAGTCCAGATTCTCAGGCGCTCTTGTTGTTCCTTATTCAGCAATCGCATTTGAGTTCGTTTACAACCTTACAATCGATGTACAGGCTAAGGACAGCACAGCAGTTATCCTTGGTAAGCAGGTATCTGAACTTCAGGAGAACGTATATGTTAACGATAACTCTGTACAGGGTATCCTTAACTATGTTACCGGTTATACTCAGTTCTCAGGCAATCCTGAGGAGCAGGAAGGACATTACCTTGCACTTCAGTTTGAGGCTTCTGACGGCGCTGTTGTTAAGATCCAGACAATCGGTGGACTTAATGATGAGAGAGTCGTAACTCTTGATGCTGACATGGATGCTGTTATCTATGTTAAGTCAACCAAGGAGAAGCTTAGAATTACTTGCGAGCTTAATGGCGATGTTCTTCAGAAGACTCTGTCATTCAGCGGACTTAAGCTTCTTGCTCAGTGATCAACTGACTGTCTAGCTAGGGACTTGGCTTAATTGCTGGGTCCTTAGTTTTACAAAAAACACTTTACAAAGTAAACTGGACTATTCACACTTATAATGCAAAGTGTTCATAATCAAAATAGAAGGAGGATGAGATATGAGGTATTGTGCTAAACTTGGTTTCAGAGATACTAAGGAAAAATTCGATGCTGATGGAAATCCTACAAGTATCTGGGTTGAAGTAATCACAGAACGTACCTACAAAGCTGATGTTATCAATAACACTTATCGTAATCAGCAACAGGAAAGTGTAAACGATAATTATGTTATAAACGTTAAGCTTAGTATGTTAGCTTGTGATGCATTTACCATATCTCATCTTAATTCTATTATTTACTGTGATTGGCTTGGACACAAATGGAAGGTAACTTCTGTAGATATTCAACGACCTAGAATCATAGTAACATTGGGAGGTGATTACAATGAGGCCAAGAATGGATGTAGACCGGGTGTTTAGATCTTTATGCCCCAATGTATATTACCAGACACCCGAATCAATGAAATTACGTTACCCTTGTATAATTTATTCAAGGAGTAATATTAAGACTCAGAAAGCGGATAACAGATCTTATACGATGGAAGTTGCATATGATGTAAGATATGTTACAAAAGATCCGGATGATCCGGTAGTCTTCCAAATTGCTGAGTTACCGTATTGTAGTCATGGTAAGCATTATGTAAAAGATAATTTGCATCATGACACTTTTACAATTTACTAAAAATAATATAGGAGGAAATAATCATGGCTAAACTTACATGGGATGCCGCAGCAGATCGTATATACGAGACTGGTGTTGACAGAGTTGTAATTTTCCCTATGAGTGGTACTGCAGAAACCGATAGCGATTATGCTAAGGGTGTAGCTTGGAATGGTGTTACTGGTATCACTGAGTCACCTGAAGGTGCTGATGCAAATGATATCTACGCAGATAACATGAAGTACTTATCTCTGATCTCGGTTGAGAACTGGAAAGCTACTATCAAAGCTTATACATGGCCCACAGAGTTTAACGCATGCCAGGGCGAGTTCGAATTTAATAATGGAACTGCTAGAGGATTATTCTTCGGTCAGCAGCCTCATACAAAGTTCGGTCTTGCTTGGAGAACAATCGTTGGTAATGCGGTTAAGGGTGATTCCTATGGTTACAAACTTCATGTTGCTTATGGTCTTACTGCAGCTCCTTCTGAGAAGGATCATGCTACAGTTAATGACTCACCTGAGGCAACAGAGTTCTCATGGGAGCTTAACTCAGTTCCGGATGCATTCGTAACACAGAATACTTTAGCACCGGTATCACATATCGTTGTTGATAGTACTATGAATGCAACAGGTTATGCAGCTCTTGAAGCAGCATTATTTGGAACAGATGAATCTGCACAGGGTGAAGGTGATGACACAGATCCTTATCTTCCTACTCCTGATGCACTTTACACTTTAGTATCTTAATGAAAGGAGAAAGAAGTCATGGCAGTATTAACATGGGATGCCGATGGTGAGAGATTGTTTGAGACCGGTGTGGATCATGCAGTCCTTTACCTCATGAATGACGATGGCACATATGCTGATGGCGTTGCTTGGAATGGTATTACCGGTATTACCGAATCACCTGAAGGAGCAGATGCTAATGACATTTATGCCGACAATATTAAGTATCTTTCTCTGATCTCAAAGGAAGACTGGAAAGGTACTATCAAAGCTTATACATTCCCGAAACAGTTCAATGAATGTATGGGTAACTACATAATCGGCGGTATTGCCGGTGTTAAGGGTTTCGTTGGTCAGCAGACCAGAAAGAAGTTTGCTCTCTCATGGAGATCAAGACTTGGTAACGATACCCTTGGTGATCAGTTTGCTTACAAGATTCATATCGCTTGGGGTCTTAGTGCAGCACCTTCAGAAATGGATCATGCTACACAGAATGACTCACCCGAGGCACAGGAATTCAGCTGGGAAGTTAGCTCTATTCCTCCTCAGACAAGTGCTAAGGTTCCTGTTGACGGAACTAGTACTGAAGCAAACAAGATTGCTATTCAGCCTTGTGCACACGTATTTGTTACAAGTAAGATTATTATCCCTGGACAGACTCCTACAGATAATAGTTCTCTTACAGCACTTGAGGATTACCTCTATGGTAATAGCTCATATAATGCTAAAGTTCCTACACTTACACAGCTTATTAATGGCTATGCAGCAGGTAGTTACAGAGGCTAATTTACAATTGAATAACAATATTAGGGGTAGACTTAAAAAGAGTTTACCCCTCTTATTTTTTTCAGAAAACTTTTAAAGGAAATAAATCAAAATGAATACAATTTTGGGCTTAAAATACAAGTTCAAACGTTAGAAAAGGAGACAAATATTATGCTTAAGAAAATAATTAAGTACACGGATTTCAATGATTTACCTCGTACACAGGAGTTCTACTTCTATCTTTCAAAGAGAAAGCTTCAGAAGCTTAATGCTAAGTATGAAGGCGGTCTTCAGGGACAGTTTACAAAGATAATTAATGACTATGATCAGAAGGCGCTTCTTGAGACATTTGATGACATCGTTCTTACAGCTTATGGTATTAAGTCTGAAGATGGAACACAGTTTATCCAGACAGATGAAGTAAGATCTAAGTTTGAGAATTCAGCAGCATATGATGCTCTGTTTGATGAACTTACTTCTGGAGATGATGCTGCAGATAAGTTTGCAGATTTCCTTAAGAAGATTCTTCCTGCCGAGTTACAGGCACAGATTGCTAAGGCTGATGCTGAGGGTAGATCTGCAGAGATGCCTGAAATTCTTGCTGAGGTGATGAAAGATCAGATTGCTGCTCAGGATAAAATTGTAGATACTAATGTATGAAGACAATAATAGTCAAAGCATTTACTGTGTTCGATGAAAGGACCGAAAGCTTTATTAAGGTCGATAAGGACACGAAACTTCGTTTGGAGAACTCGCTTTGGGCTATCGCTGAATGGGAAAAGAAATATAAAAGACCTTGGTTTCCGGATAAGAAAGCTAGTGAATCTGCTAGGAAAAAGTATGAACAAGAGAAAAGTCCAGATGAGATAATGTATTTTATTAAATGTATGATAACTAATATCGAGTTTGATGAAATAGATGACAATATTCTCTATGGGCTTTCTGAAGAGAACTTCAAAGATATACAGGAATACTTAAGTGATCCACAAACAGCTTTAAAGTCTATACCAGAAACTAAACCGGATAAAAAGTCTAAACCAGATCAAGTAAGATTTACAAGTGAACGTATCTATGCTTGGATGGTTGAACAACAAATACCATTTAGTTGTGAATTCTGGAATATTAATAGATTACTTAATCTTGTACAGATAGTGAACTATGATAATACTCCAGATGATAGGAAGAAGTCGGCTAAACCATACGAAATTGCACAAGACTATGCACGTATCAATGAGCAGCGTTTAAAAGCATCCGGTAAGAAAGGATAAATAACATGATAAAGTACACTAGTAAAGGCAGTTGGAAGAAAACCAGGAGTTGGCTTGATAAAGTCAGAAGGCATAATCCATATTTAGAGACTTTACGTAAGTATGGAAAGCGCGGAGTAGAAGCCCTGAGAGACAACACCCCTGTCTTTACTGGTGTTACTGCTGAATCTTGGTACTACGATATAATTGAAGAAGAGAAGGGTGTTTACAAGTTAATTTGGTGTAATAGCAACCTTGAAGAAGATTGGTATAATGTTGCACTTTATATACAACTTGGACATGCTACTGCTTCTGGAGCTTGGGTTGAAGGTGTTGACTATATTAACCCGGCATTAGCACCAATATTCAATAAAATGGCTGATGAAGTTTGGAATGAATTCAGCACAAATTAATACAATATTTTCGTGAAGGGAGGAAACTCGATATGGTCGATATAGATGAACGAGTCGTCCAAATGAAATTTGACTCTAGCGATTTCGAGCAAAAGTCAAAAAATACGTTGAGCATACTCGACAAATTACATCAGAAGTTATCATTTAAAGATGCGAGTGATAGTGATAACTTAAATGCAATAACTGACAATGTTGAAAAGATGGCAAATAAAGCTTATACAATCGTTGACAGAATGATTGATAAGATTAGAGACAACATTGCTAATAAATTGGTCGGATTCCTTCAGGAAAATACTGTCGGACAATTACAAAAAGGTTGGTCAAAATACGCAGATATGACCACATCTGTTGCTACTCTGAAATCACAGGGTTATGCAATGGAGAAGATTACTGAACAGTTAGAGAGACTTAATTACTTTACAGATGAAACTTCATATAACTTTACTGATATGGTAAGGGAAATTGGTAAGTTTACAGCATCTGGTCAGAGTTTGGAAGATGCAACCACAGCAATGATGGGTATTGCAGAATGGGCTTCTCTTTCTGGTAAGAATGCAAGTGATGCTTCAAGAGCAATGTATCAGTTATCACAGGCTCTTGGTGCAGGACAGATGAGATTACAGGATTATAAATCTGTTCAGAACCTTAACATGGATACAATCGAGTTCCGAAAGAATGCTATTGAAGCAGCTCTTGCAGTAGGAACTCTTAAAGATAATTTAGATGGAACTTATACATCATTACTTAATAACAAAATTACATTCAGTATTCAGAACTTTACTGAAAGTTTAACTCAGGGTAAGTGGTTTAATAGTGAAGTAATGATGGCTACCTATAAGAAGTATTCTGCAGCGGTGGATGAAATTAGAGCTATTGTTGAAGAAGGAGAATTCACAAATGTTGAAGGACTAACTTCTAAATTTCAAACTACTGCTGATGCATTAAAAGTTGTTAAACAAAATAATGATTTACTTACAGCGAAATTTAGAAAAGTTAATGAAAAATTAACAAAAGATGAAATAGATAATTACTTAAAGCGTTGGAAAAAAGTTGTAAAAGTTACTGATGAAGCTGTTGACAATTATGCTGAAATAAATAAAATGACTAAAGAGCAAGCTCAGAAAGAAATGACTGAGAATTATGCTCAATATTTAAAAGAATATGGCGAAGTATTCAAAGATGCTGAGAAAAATGCAGAAGAAGCTCTTGACGATTGGCATACTTATGTAAGTAGTTATGGTGTTAAGGCATTCACAGCTTCTCAGGAAGCTAAGACATTCACAGAAGCAATCGAGTCTGCTAAGGATGCTGCTTCAACTGTTTGGGTTGGCATTTATCAGGATATATTTGGCGATTATGAAGAAGCTAAGGCTCTTTGGACGGACTTAGCAAATCAGTTATATGAAATATTTGTAACTAGATTATCAAGTGTTAAGGATATATTTGACTATTGGAAATCTGGTTATGAAAGTGATAAACAAAGAGAGATAGATGCTTTAAAGAAAGAATTTAAAGAGTTATCGTCAAAAACTAGTTTATCAGATTATGAACAACAGAGAATGAATGCTATCATGAAACAGCTTGATACAATGGAAAAGCGTATGAAAGCTGGATTATATGATGGTCGTCGAGTATTCTTCCAAGGTGTTTATGCATTTGGTAGTGGTTTTACAGAAGCTTTATTTGCTTTTAGAGATGCTTGGGATGGATTATTTGCTGAAAATGAATCTGGAAAGAAATTATTTAGTTTTAGTGAAAAGCTAAGAATTAATGGCTTCCAGTTTTATACAATGATCCAGAATCTTAAGGAAACTGATTTCTTTAATAACATGGCTCAAGGTATAAGAAATCTGTTTGCACCTTTAAAAGCTGTTGTTGAAATAATAAGAAATGTTATTGGTCAGTTCTTGCCAAAAGGTAAAACTGTTGAAGAAACATTAGTTAGCATTTCGCAAGCTTTCGTTGACCTTACTGCTAAATTAGTTCCTTCGAGAGATACTATAACAAAGATAGCTAAAATATTAAGAGGTGCTGTTGCGGTAATTAAACTTATTGCCAAGATTGCATACGGTTTTTGGAAATCGGTTCTTAGTCCTATACTTTCAGCAGCATGGGAATTCTTAAGCGCAATAATAGATATTATTCTTGATATCGGAGCAGCTCTTGGTGATGCACTCTTTGCATTTGAAGAGAGTATTGGACCAATGGAAGCATTGGCTAGTGTTGGAGGAGTACTTAAAGACGTATTACTTGGTATTGTATATGTACTTGCAAGTATTGTAAGAGAGATAGTTAAATTTGTAGCACCAGTATTCAATGTATTAAAGAATACAATTGGTGATGTAATTGAAAAGATAAAAGGTCTCATTAAATCAGACGGTAAAGGCGGTAACATTTTTACTAACATTGCTGATGGTCTGCATGATGTATCAGATAGAGCAAAGAAAGCTTGGAGTGAAGGTGAGACTTTAGTTGACGTATTTAATAGATTTAAAGGTGGGTCTGGTATTGGTAACTTCTTACAGATGCTTGGAGCTATGCTCGATAATCTTGTCACAAGAATTGGTAGAACTATTGTTGCTATCTTAGGTTTAGATGAAGAACTTGCTAAGACTAAGATTGGTGAAGGAATACAGACTGCAAAAGATATTATCGTTCAGGCATTTGCTATACTTAAATGGCTTTATACAAATGTAATTAAACCGGTATTCTCATTATTCTTTGAAGGTATTAAGAATTCACTTAAGGAAGTTGGAGAAGCATTTAGATCTGGTGACATCAATTACTTCTTAGATACTTTGAAGAAATTGTTTGGTACAATAAGTAGCATGGAAATTGTTAAGTTAATTCGTATGTTACTTAGAGTATTAGGATCTGGTGGATTACTTAAAATATTTAAGAATGGCGCTCAGGCGCTTAAGGGTATTTACAAATACTTTAGTGCTAAAGCTACTAATGAAATGTCATCTGCATTAATCAAAATGGCATTAGCATTGACAATTGTTGTTGGTGCGATGACTGCTTTAACATTCTTACCACAGGATAAACTTGAGAAACTTGGTGGATTATTGATTTCAGCTGCTGTTGCTATGGGTGGTATGATGCTTGGACTCATGGGAATGGGTGTTGTAATGAAACTCTTAGATAATCCTTTAAGAGGCATTACTGCAATGTTCTGGAGTATGACTGTTGCAATGGTTACCACCATTTTAGCAATTCGTGGTATGGAGAAAGCATTTGGTGATTTGTGGCAAACTGTTCAAGTTGGTACAGATGCACAAGGTAATGCTATTTATAGTAAGAGATTCAATTGGGATGCTATGTTAGAACTTGCTGGAGCAGCATTAGCACCTGTCCTTGCAGTATTTGGTGTATTGTTAGGAATAAGTTGGGTAGCTAAGAAACTTAATGCTGGTTCTGCATTAAAGACATTTGCATACAGTGTTGCAGGTCTAGGTATTGGTATTGCTGCATTGGCACTTGGATTTAGAACATTAATTCAAGTTATCAGAGATTCCAAACCTGAAGAAGCTGCAGCTGCAGTAAAGATAATAATTGTATTATTAGCAGTATTAACACTTGCCGGTATTGCATTAAGTCGTTTCTCAGGAACAATGAACGGCTGGAAATCAGGTCTTGGTGTTGCTATTGCGATGGCTGGTATGATGTTAACTATATCACTTATTGTTATTCCTTGTTTGGATGATATGGTTAAGAATAGAGATAAATTCCCTCAGTATATGGAAGCTTTAAGTATATTTGCTCTTACAATGTTATCAATTAGTGCATCACTATGGTTGATGACAGTTGGTACGAAGGGTGGATTACATATATTAGCTGCCGGTTTAGTATTTAACAATATGATGAGGGTTGTATCTAAGTTCATAATTCCATTATTACAAGAGATACAGCAAGTAGACTTTACTAGTGCTCTTAGTGGTATTGCTGCTATTGGAATACTTGTACTAGCATTAGCTGGCGGTATGAGATTAATTCTTGATGGTCTTGCAAATATTATTACAGCAGTTAGCAAGATAAATTGGAAGAGTTGGGCAGCTATTATAATCTCAACTGGTTTAATGGTTGCTTTAATTGTTGGTCTTGTTAATATATTTGAAATGGCTGGAATTAAGGTTAGTCTTGGCGCTTTATTAGCACCTCTTGCTATTGTTATTGGAATTTGCTTGGCATTTGGTTTGTTTGTTAAGTCTATTAGTAAGACTCTTGGATCTGGAGATAAGACAAGACAGAACGTTACTAAGGTATTTAGTTCAATCTTGTTAATTCTTACAGTAGTTTCTGCTGGTATTATAGGTATTATTGCTGCTAGTGGAACATTCTTTAAGGGTAATACTGAAACAGCTTTACTTACAATTGCAGCATTTGCTTTATCTGTAACGTTAATATTAGTTGCATTAACATCTCAGTTTGGCAAATTAATATCAAGTTTAGCTAACTCAATTAAAGGTATTAGTAAGACTGAATTTGAAAGAGTTATGAGCGTTATTTCGTTAATGATGAAATTCATTACATTAATAATGGGTGGATTCTTATTAGAGACAGTTGGTGTTGGATTAACTTATAGTAATCCTGTAGCATCATTAGCTCCTATTCTTGGTTTATTTGTATCATTACTAATATTATTACCAGAAATGAAAGCCATAATGCTCAATCTATTTGATGACATTATTGAGATAACAAAAAACATAGATGAACGTAAATTTGATCAGGTTATTTCAACATTAAAAGTTATACTTATTTCTGTTGCAGTTTTAGCTGGAGTAATCGGTCTGGCTTTAGTTGGAATTGGTGCAAGTTATTCTAATGGTAATGAATGGCAATCCGGTATTGCAGCAATAGGTTTAGTTTTAGCTGTTGTAGCTTCTATTTCGGCAGCTGGTAAGGCATTCAAGACGGTTTCAGACATTGTTAAAGATAAAGCATTTACCGATTCAGTATTTAAGAAGTTTAACACTGTTGTAATTATTATGGCAGGTTACATTTCATTAATTACTGGTGTACTAACTGTTGCTATAAATTCGATGTCTGATAGAATTGGTATTAACTTTGCTAATGCTGTAATAATTATTGGAACTGTTCTTGTTACTACTCTTGCAATGTCAAAGATGTTTAGTAACTTGCTGAATAATATTGATAGTAAAGACTTTAGTAAGAACAGCTTAATTGCTTTAGGTTTAACTTTAGCAGCGATGCTTGTTGTTACATATGAAGTATCAGGTTTCTTTGAGAAGATTCATAATTACGAAGTTCTTGACTGGACTACTGGTTTATCATTTGCAGTGGCTATGGGCGGATACTTATTAGCTCTTGGTTATGCATTACAAATGATACTTAGAGCAGTTAATGTTATGCCAATGAATGCTCAAGCAGCCAATGTTGTTGCGTTGTCTGTTCTTGGTATGATTGGTATAGTTGCTGCTTCTGCATTACTAGTTATGAACTTGAATAGCTTAGCTGGTGTTGATTGGACTACTGCGATTGCTACTTTAGGTGGTATTGCAATAATCATGTTAACATTATCAAGAATAATTGATAGTTTAATAATGACATCTGCTATGCCTATGAATTTCTCTAATGCTCTTGGCGGAGTTATTGTAATGTTTGGCGGTTTAGCAAGTATTGCATTATTAGCTCCTGGAATCTTTGCAGCATTTAAGGAACTCGAAGGAGTTAGTTGGACAACAGTAGCACAAGGTCTTATCATAACACTTGGGCCTTTCTTGTTATTGTTTGAAATAGTTAAGTCAATGTCATTCGGTGGTTTAGGTGATGCATTTGTTGTAACAGCATTCAAAATAGCTGCTGGTATTGCTATAATTACTCTTGCCCTTTATGCATTAACTCAGGTTGGTTTCTTAATCAAAGAGTTGTTTGGACTTGGAGAGAGAGCCGGAGAAGCAGTTCAAAAGGGATTAGAGAAAGAAGAAGGCATCAAGTCTCCTTCTAAGGAATTTGCTAAAGACGGTAAATACATGGTTCAAGGTTTAGCGCAAGGTATTAAGAAAAATCAGAAAATTGCTGGTAAAGCTGCTAGTGGTTTAGGCGATTTTACAAATGATAGTTTCTGTGATACTCTTGGTATTGCTTCACCTTCTAAGGTATTCTATGAGAATGGTCGTTTCGTCGTTAGAGGTTTTATCAATGGTGTAAATTCTGAGGCCGATAAGAATAAACAAGCTGGTGCTGACATGGCATCCGGTTTTGGTGAAGGTCTTGATAGCATTATGGAAGAGAACGGCGAGAAGTGGAAAGGTATATTCTCTGAATTTGGTAAAGATATTGATATCGGAGAAGCTATGAAGGAAGGTTTAGGAGATCTTCCTGGTATCTTTGAAGATTCAATCTTTGGCCCTACTGCAGAAGCTCTTACTGAAGAAGAAGAAGCTAGACTTAAAGAACTTGAAGGTATGGCTAGTGCTATGGGTCCTGCATTCTCTAAGAATTGTCCAGACCTTTATAAAGAAATGATAGATCTTCAAAATAAGAGAGCTAAAGGCGGTAAGAATAAGTTAACTGGCGATTTAATGCAAACATTCACTGATTCTATTTCTGGTGCTATTGGAAGCAATACAGTTATTGATTCAGTTACTGGAGGACTTAGTACTCTTAAAGATACAGCACTTGGATGGCTTAGTGAAAGTAAAGTCGGTCAGACAATAGCTGGTATATTTACTGGCGATGATGGCGTTGTAGACAATCTTGAAAGTGATCTTCTTGGCGAAAATGGAACTATTTCTAAAACTATAGACAAGATATCAAAAGATGGCGGAGTATTAAGCGCAGCTAAGAATCTTGGTGAAACACTCGGTGATACTATATCTGATGCACTTGGAAATGTATTTAGCTTTGATTATGGTTCTGGTAGTTTATTTGATAAAGCCATGAGTGCTCTTACTGGTGAAGGTAATAGACAAAGAAATGAAAAGAACTTCCAGGATTGGTACGATAGATATGCTGAAGGACTTGGCTTAGGATATGATACTGATAAAGGATTTACATTCTATCAGAAAGTAATGGCTGGTATTAGAGAATTTGGTAACGAAGGTGTTCTTGATATTAGTCTTTTCCAGGAATATGCAGATGGATTTAACGAGCTTGGTGATGCTTGGTCAACAATAAAGAATTTGCATATTGATGATGGATTATTCTGGATAGGTGAAGGCACTGGTGCTTGGAAGATAGATAAAGAAAAAGAAGAAGAATATTATAAAAACATGGCAAAAGCAGATTATACTAAATTACAATTTGCTGAACTAATGGGTAATGAAGATGCTAAAAAAGTTTTAAGTAGTGTTGGTGTAAATGACTATGAAGGTATTGTAAAAGCATATGAAAAATTACCTGATGAACTAAAAACTACATTTGATAAGTATTATTATACAATACGTAAACAAGCTAATGCGTATGGATTGTTAACAAGCGAAGGTTATTTAAATAAAAGAGATACTTCTTCTGGAGAATTAAATATGTTTGCTCAGTATTTAAAGTCTGGTGGCTATTTAGTTTCATACACTGATGATCTCAATGAAATGGATGACCAGATTAATAAGTTATTAACTGAACAAGGTTTTGCTGAAGAAGACTTTAACGAAGAGCAAATTAATAAGATTCGTGATTGGGTTAATGCTAATGGTTATCTTGATCAAAATACTCAGTTAATAAAAGATGCTGTATTAAATGATCAGACAAAGATTGATCTTATTGTTGGTTACTTGGCAACAATAGCTAATGGTGGATTGATAGCAGGTGATGACAGAACTGTTTATGAAAAAGCTCAAGAATATGTTAAGAAATATAATAGTGCTACTGATACTGCTACTAGGGCTTACTATGCAACTGAAAAGAGTCGAATAGAAGATGAAGTAAAGAAAGATTATGATGCTACAGTAGCATTTATGAGAACAACAAATTATGGTATGCTTTCAGATGAAAAGAAAGATTTCTATAAACAAAAGAAAGCTTTCTATGAAGAGTATTATGGTTTTGGAGCAGCAAAAGCGCAGGGAGAAACTAATGGTTATGTTCAGACCACTCGTGATTATGGCATACCATTAGTTACAAAAACCGAAACTGATACTCAAAATGCTGTTGCTGAAGTAAACGGAATTGAATCTCCTTCTAAGGTATACTATGAATTTGGTAGATTCAATGTTCTTGGTTTACAAGAAGGTTTCTCAGATGGTATGGAAATGTTCAGTAAGATTAGCTTAGATGAAATCCAAGAACTTAATGATGATTCTAAGGCAGCTCTTACTGCTATGGTTAACTCTCTCGATGATGAAACATTACAACCTACAATTGCACCTATATTTGATGGAGATACATTTACTAATGGTGTTAATTCATTAAATGATTCATTTAATGGCGTATCAGAACGTGCTGATGCTACTACTAAATCATTTATAGAAGATACTCCTAACTATAATGGTCCTTTAGCAACATTAAGTAAACAGATCAATGCCTTAACTGGTGTTGTTAGTTCGTTTATGAGCATGGTTGAGACTGGTGACATTGTAAATGTTAACATTGAAACCGAATTAAATGATGATGCAATTTATGATAACATTATAAGAATTAACAGACAGCGTTTTAAAGCTTCTGGTAAAAATGGATTTATGATTTAATGAAAGGAGGAAATATATAAAATGGCAAAAGCAACAATAGTTATTGACGATATTACTCCTGGATTAAGTTCAGCTGTAATCAAATTTCACTATAACACAAAAGCTGCTTATAAGGTAATACCTATGGGCGGCATAAAGCTATATTATAGTACAACCGGAACTGTAACTAAAGATTCTCCTAGTGTAGATATAAATGTAACTACACAGAATTCATACTATACAACTGAAAATGGTGTTAATGTAGAATATACATTTACCAATCCAACAGCTTATACACAATTGTGGGTTCAGTTGAGAATGCAAATTTGGACAAACGATGATTCATGGCATAGTTATTATGCTTCTTATCGTTATCCTCAAAATAGTGGAGAATTGATAAACTTTAGAGTAGCTACTCATTCAAATGAATTGTTTATGGTAGCATCTTACTCTAATCCGGTTACAGTAGTAGAAGAAGACGGAAGTACATACACAACTTATACAAAAAACTGGGTTGATTATACTGATTGTATTGCACTTCCTTCATATGATGTTAACTATGAAGACTTAAATGAAGACTGGGATGATGCTAACTATGTAACTCATAGAGTGCGAGTACGACAACGTATAAGTGGTAAACTTAGTATGTGGTTTAGTAATCTTCCGCAATACAATCGGTTTATTGATTTACTTAAAAAGAGTAAACAATGTAACGGTAATGGTACAGCTTACGTCGAGTTGCGACTACAAGTAAATGACGATCTTGATGAAGATACTGGTACAGGAGTAGATGATCGAAAGTGTACATTTATTACTGGATTGTTCTTCATCAAAATGGATAGTAATCCATGGGTTGCTCCGGTATTTGGTCATTATGACAAGTATCAGGCAGTCAATATTACTATTCAGGAAGCATAATGATGGATTCTGGGGTGGTTCTCTTTCCTGTTTAGAGCCACTCCAGTTTCTTTTTAGGATATGTATTATATGAAAGGAATATGTTATGCGCTGGAACTATAACGATAATTTCAGAGATCAATTTGAAAAAGGCGTGCATAGAGATATATTGATAGTTCCGCACGCAACAAATGTGCAAAAAGTTACTGGTAAGCCTCCTATTGTAACAAGTAAGATTCCTATACTTGACCAGACAACTGGTGTACCAGTATCTCCTTTAGAAATGCAACCTGTAGCATTTGTTATAACAAACGAAGATATTTATAAGGAAAAGTTTGAATACAGGTATGCTTTAAATTCGGGCGATGATTTGACTTTCACTTCATGTGAAGCTGCGATGGTCAAATTTACTATAAGAAATAAAAAAACGTATAATCCAGAAAAAGACAGGTGGGAATGGGATATACCGAATCTTCAAACATATGTAATAGAAGATGAAGAAACTCATAGACAAGTTCTTGGTGAAGTTCTTGCTCACTATGTTATTAAGGTTTATACTTACATTAATGGTGATTCAGACACCATGATTTATCTCGGAATGTTTACTGTAGAAGAGGATAAGATTTCTTCAGATGGATATTCAAGAGAGATAACTGCATATGACTTTATGGCAACATTAAGAGATATGGATATCGGTTTATGGTATTATCACTTATTTACCGGTATTAATAAGCTTGATGATGACTATAAAGATTACTTAGCTGATTTGGAAAATGCTGGTAAACAAGGTGCAGAAACAAATAAGGAAGATGGACATCATGACGATCCAATAAACTGGATTAAAGAATATGAACATAATGATGATGGTTCTTATGTAATTGATCCAGAAACTGGTAAACCAAAAGTTGCTAGGATCAGAGACCGTAAACCATGTTGGACAATTGGAGAAGCACTTAAAGATTTATTTAAAAATTTAGCTGCTTTTGCTCCTGAAGCACCTACAGTAACAAATGATAAGGATTATTATTTAAGTGATGAGAGTCCTTATTCTGGTTATGGTATGCCAATCATGCTTGATCCAGATTTATTTGATTATTCAAAAGATTATAGTATTCCTACTACAACTGGAGATGATCAGTTTGAACAATATGGATACTTACCAATACTTGAGTTACCATTTTATCCAGATTCAAAGATAATGGAAAGTAAAACATTATCATGTGGTAAATTCTTGGAAGATATTGGTATGCTTGCCGGCAGGTATCCATGTATTAGAATTGATAAGTTACAAGATGAAGATTATGTAACTCCTGTTGAAACAAATCCTAGTACATACTATAGTACTTATGAAAAATGTATATTAACTTTTAAACCTTTACCTAAGAATGATGAAAAGATTGTTGCTAATAACTGTATGGATAATACAGATATAGTTAAAGGTTTTAAACATGATTTATATGATGTGGGTACAGTATGGATTCTGGAAGTTTATAATAGATTCAGTAGTAAGGATCCAATTATGAAATATGCGAACCTTACTAAGAAACAAAAAGCACAAAGAAAAGCTAATCCTGATTATGAGTATAAAACTTTTGCTGTAGGTAACAATACATTTACCGATTATCTCGCAACAAGTAAAGATGATGTTCCTGAGAAAGTTGGAGATGACAAAATTTCATACAGAGATAACTTTCCATTTTATAAAGGAATTATCGAGCTTCTTGATAAAGGTAATAAAGATTACCAATATCCTGAAGGGTGTATACATGGAGATAAACCTTATATAGAAGGCGATACTGGTAGCACAGCTTCAACAGATCATGCTTTAATGCATCCTTGTTATGCGAACATTAAATATAGAACTTATAGACCTTATGAGTTAACAACATTTGCAGATCCTGTAAGAGATGTTGGCGATCGTATACATATAGAGTTCGAAGATCGTGTTACTGGTGAACATGATGAGTTTGATACTTATATACTTGAACGTAAGTTATCCGGTATTCAGAAGATGATGGACACTTATACTTCTAAAGGTTCATCTACGTCAAGTAGTTTTAGTGATTACAAGACTAATACTCGATATAACTCTAATGCATACTCAATGCAAACTTATGGGTATTATAAGAGTGGCTCGAGTAGTGGTGGTGGAACTAATCTTACTGGTATTACAGCAAATGATTTCTGTGAAATTATAAGAAATATTGGTTTTAGATTACTTGATGAACCTACTACTGTTATGGCGAACTTCATTAGTGCTAGTGGAAGTGCTGTATATGATGTACTTGTTTATGATTTATCATCTACCGAACCTGGAGAAAGTGAAATACACAATAATGATACTACAAATCCTATTTATGTAGATATCGAAGGAACTATTACTGAAATTAATGTTTCTGCAGGCGATTATGTAAGAAGATGGTATCAGTATGGTGATGGCGTTGAATATCCAGAAGCAGTAGCATGTCCACTTTATGTATTTGATGGTTCAAAATGGATATATGCTGGTGATTCTGATGATGGTGGAACTAATCTTATTCTTGAAGCAAATATGAACGATGACAGCGGTTGTATAACTATTGCTGAAATTGAGAATGGTTCTTTAGTAGAAGGTTCTACTTTAAGTTCTTTAACTCTTGGTACTTGGTTTCCACCAGATTATAATGAAGAAGAACCTGGACGTACTGAGCCATATGTTAATGAAAACTATATAATTAAATCTCAATTTGATAGTACTCCTTATTATAATTATGAAGCAGATTGGTATCCTGGCACTACAGCTTTAACACCTCCACAAACATATGTTCCGCATTATGGTGATTATATTCATTTTTGGAACACTTCATTTGATGGTACTGATTACCATCATGGAGACGATACAGAATATGTATACCAATATCCTGGTGTATGGATTAATGATAGTTTAACCCATTATCCTCGTAGAGTAGAACTCACAACAAACCCTCACGTAGAACTTAAGTGGACAGATCCTGTCGATATTACTACATGGGAACCTAAGCCTTGTGCATGGGAAGGAACTATTGTTGTAAGAAAAGAAAATTCTGCTCCTTTACATCGTTGGGATGGTGTTTTAATAACTGATAGTACAGCTAGAAATGCTTATCAGACTAATGCTTTAATTGATGATACTATTGAATTAAATAAGGTATACTATTATGGTATATTCCCGTATTACACAGCTATACAAGATGCTTCTCACCCGATTAAGTATTATAGATTTACTAAAGTTGTAAGAGTAAGTACTGGTAAGTCTGTAGATGCTCCTGAGATTCTTTCAATCGAGAGAATTAGTTAAGGAGGTGATTGTATGGCGTGGGAATGGCTGGAAAAGTTGGACGAAGTAACTGGCGAACCTGGTTATTCTACAGCAACTGGTCAAAGTTGGGATAATATATTATCAAAAGTCGGTACAAGTTATACACCAGTTAGTTATGCTAATGGACGATATTTGGAAGGTGATACTAGTAGTAATTATTATTATGATTCTGCTATTGAAGGCGGTTCAAAAGTAATAACTACAACTTATGGCTTAACTATTACTTATACTGGATCACCAGCACCAACTAGCGGTTTTACATTTGATACCGGTGTTTATCAATTGGCTCCTGGTATTGGCGGTTTGATGAGTTCTGCAGCTTTTAGAATTGCTATTGATAGAGATAATGAATTGGCTACGATAATTATAATAAGAGAATTTCAAAATGGAGGCTATTATACCGAACCAAATGACATTCTTTATTATAATCGAAATACCTATTATAACAAATTTTATAACTGGGTAATTGATCATAGTCCTAAAAAAGCAACAGTAAAAGTAAATTATACTTTACCTTCTGATCAAAATTACACATATGCTAAGATAGTTTATAAGAAAGATACAAGACCTGATAATGAAGAAGATGGAACAGCTGTAACTATTCTTAAAGATGAAACTTTTGTAAATATTAGTAAACTTGATGTTGGTTCTAATTACTGGTTTACTATTTTTACAGATAAGAATCAATCTGAGTCATTTCCTTATACTGTTGAAGAATTACCATATGCAAATTAATCTATTAGGGCTCAAAGTTTATGAAGAATTTCTTTGTAATGCTTTGAGTCCTATATTGCTTTTATTAGTAATTATATAAGATTTTATGTAACTACTAATAGAAACAATAAAGGAGACGATAAAATGGGCAAATCGTTAATAATCTATGCAGATCATCTTACATTTAAAGATGGTATTTTCACTTGGATAAGAAACTTCTGTACAATGCTAAATAGTGTTTATGACATTAAAGTCGTAACAAAAATTTGTCGTAAAGATATTAAAGAAGCATTATCTAAGTTAACATCAATTGAAACTTGGAATCCTGATGAAGAATACGAATCAGATATACTTTTATATATGACGGACTTCGTTGAGTTTCCATTTAATCTTATTGGTAAAAAAGAATATAAGATAGTTCATTGTGATTATACAAATATTCCAAGGGACTTACCCGATATGAGTGGACATTTTATAGCTGTATCAGAAACCGCTGCTAGAGGTTTTATTAAAAGATTTAATAGACCTTGTGGTTACATTGAGTCTGTTGTAACTGATGATAAAAAGAGACAAAAAGTATTAAAGCTTATCAGTTGTTCACGAGTTTACAAAAATAAAGGTTTTGAACGAATGTTTCAGTTAGCTAGTGCTTTAAAACAAGCTAATGTAAGATACATTTGGTATAACTTTACTGAGTTAGATAAAGCCGGTATCGACACATTAAAGAAGTATCCACAAAACGATATATTCTTTATGCCATCAATAGATCATGATCAGTTATTGGATTATATAGCAGACTCAGATTACTTAGTTCAATTAAGTGATGCTGAAGGTTATTGTTATGCAGTTCATGAAGCTCTTGTTGTTGGAACTCCAGTTATTGTAACTGACATACCAACTTTTAGACAAGAAATTCAAAATGGGGTAAATGGATATAAAGTTCCACTTAATATGTCTTACATCGACATTGACAATATTGTTAATAATATACCTAAAACTTCTTATGGTTATTATAATCTTATTGTTGATGAGTGTAAAAAGAAGTGGGTTGAGTACTTAGGAATTTAAGGAGAGTGTTTATATGGCTTGGGTATGGGCAGATAATATTGATGAATTAACTGGTGAGCCAATGTCCAGTACAGGCCCTCATGTTAATTGGGATTATTGTTTAGCAAATATCGCAGGAACTGGTAATAAAACAATAGGTACTGATACTGGATCTGAATATTTACCAACTGGTGGAAGCGGTATTTATAAATGTACTGGTGATGAAGTTACTATAACAACAACCTATAATTTATATATAAGTAATTCAGTTAGTAGTACTACAGCACATTATAGATTAGGAACTTCGTCTAATACAGGACGATATGTAAATGCATCGTGGAGGCCAAATAGTGGTTCAGTTAATTATATATCATTTAGATTTGCAATTAATAATGAAACTGAAGAAGCTGTTATTGTATATTTATGTAGTTCAACAGCATCATTGGTTGTCGCATATGAAAGATGTTCACAAGCATGGGCTAGAAAAGAATTATATACTGTTCTTACAGAGCATATTAACATTGGTGCAACAGTTAGAGTAACATGTAATATACCAAAAGAACCAGACTATAAGTATTTAAAGCTTACATATAAAAAAGATACAAGACCTGATAGTTGGGAAGATGGTTCTTCAATTGATATAACAAAGAATGCAGTAACAATAGATATTCCTGGACTTGATATTGGTTCAAAGTATTGGTTTACTATATTCAGTGATATAAATGAATCTGAATCATTTCCTTTTACAGTAAATTAACAAATGAGGGTATAGAATATGGCAAAAATAAAAGTAAATTATTATATGCCTGAAGGTACATATCAATACGCCAAGATCACATATAAAAAAGATACAAGACCCGAATCTGTTAATGATGGTACTTTGGTTAATATTGATGTAACTAAAGATTCTGTTGACATAGATGGTCTTGATGATCTTTCTGATTATTGGTTTGCTATTTTTACAGATGTTAATCAATCTGAGGCAGTTCCTTTTAGTATTGGACCGGCACCGCCAGCACCTACACTTGGTGAAATAACATTGTTAAAAGGCGGGTCTATTAAAAGAGATGATTCATTACTTGCTGTACCTTATGTTGCTTCAGATTATGTTAAAACTGCCTATTGTAATCTTACAGGATCTGGTTATGAGTTATATGTAGATGATGATAGTTCAACTACACATTCATTCTCAAACCCTTCGAGTTATAGAACATCACTTACTTCGAATTATTCTACTAACATATTTAAACCAGTATTATATACAGGAAATCAGGAATATAATAGTAGAGCAGTATTAAAGAATAAAGTAAGAATAAAATGCAATGCTCAGATTACAATTCCACCAACAGATTCTGGTTTTAGAATTAGTCCAGTATTTAGTATTGAATCTTATGCTAAAAATTCTAGTAATACTGATTATAAGTATATTGCTAGATATTTTAGTGATCAAACGCATGTAACTACTCTTCAAACAATTAATTCTAGTCCAACAGAAACAGTAACAATTAATGAAACAGGACTTGAATTTGAGATAGAATACTGGGATTATAATACTGAAACTGGTTATCCTGAACTTGAGTTTACTTTAAATGCTCAAAATATTGCACCATTTAGTCTTAAAGTTACAGTAACAGAAATAACTGCTGTAATTAATGAAGTTGTTATACCTAGAGATGATAGTCAGTTTAATATATTAACTACTACTACTGGTACTACAACCGTTAAATGGACTATAAGCGAATTAGAGCAAGTTGTTAGTAGATTAGGATTTAATTGTTTCTTGCTTGAACCTAAATCGAGTAATTACAGTAGCACAAGATATTATGTTATACCGTTTAATATTACCATGCCTGAAAATTTATATACTGTAAGAGATAGGTATATAACTGATGCAGATAATTATTATGCATTTGGTTTAGAAACAAACGATACTTTAAGTGGTATACCAGTATATTGTTCTGATTCAGATAGCTTAAATAAGTCACTTGTTAAGACAAATACATCTACATCATTCAATTTTTCTAAAACTAAAGACGGTCATTCTTATAAGTTTAGAAGAATTGCATATGCTAGTGGGAGACAAAGTTTCGTATTTCATGCTACTGGGTATAACAAGATATTTATTAACAACAAAAACTATGTTTAATTCTTAAGAGCCTCTATAATAAACTATAGGGGCTCTTTATTTAAAGAAGGGAGATGAGAATATGTTTCATACAAGTTAATGAAAATCCTCATAAGAATCTTGTAGATGATTGTGTAATTCGAGCAATCGCTACAGCTACTGGTAGAACTTGGGACGACGTCTATCTTGATTTAATGATAGAAGGATTCAATGAGAAAAACTATCCAAACTATAATTCTATATGGTGGTCTTACTTAGTTAATAAAGGTTGGAGAAGATATTTGGTTCACGATACTTGTCCACTTTGTTATACTCTTAAGGATTTTACTAAAGATCATAAATATGGAATTTACTTAGTTGGAGATGGTTCTCATGTTGTTGCAGTAGTTAATGGAAATTACATTGATACTTATGATAGTGGTAACATGAGCGTATTATATTACTTCAGAAAGGAGAAATAAGATGGTGCAAAATCCATATTACAACCAACCAAATTACTACATGCCTCAATATCAAAATTTACAAGCACAACAGAGGCAAGAACAATTCGATCAAATTTATTCAAGGCCTTATAGTTATAACTTTGTTAGAGATATTAATGAAGCTAAGAATTGGCCTACAGCTCCCGGTAATCATTTAGTTTTCGAAGATCAAAATGGTATGTATTTTTATACTAAATCACTTGGCTTCGGTCCAAATGAGAAACCAATATTCGTAACTTACAAAAGAGAAGACTTTGTTGAACAATCTGAGTCAAATTCTCAAACTGTTGAACAAAATCCTCTCAAAGACCAACTTGAAAAATACCAGAGTTCTACTAAGTTAGAATTAGATTCGCTTAAATCTGGTATTGAAGAATTGAAAGAACTTATTAACCAGAAACCTCACTTTTCTAATAATAGGAAAGGAGGTAAGAATTAATGAATAATCCGATTAATATGTTGTTTCAAGTAATGAAAGCTCGAGGAATTAACTTACCTTCAAATATTAATATGAATGATCCAAATCAGATCATACAGTATTTAATGCAGAATGGTAAGATAACTCAAGAGCAATATAATAAAGCCTATCAACAATTTAGGTCGATGAATAATAATTCTAGGTAATAATTTCCCGATAAGTCATGACTAGACGAAAGGAAATTATGAGTAAAGCAGGATTAAAGGGAGTCTAGTTAACTCCCTCCTGTTTGAAGTAAGGTTTCAATACCTATTGAGAATTATTAAAGCCGGCTTAAGAATTCTTATAAAATAATTCAAAATGGGTATTAAACATAAAAAATATTTTATAAGGAGGATTCTAAAATGATAGGATCAGAAAACAATGGCATGTATATGCCCGTAGCTCCCGCTTATGGTAGCGGATGTAACAATGGTTTTAGTGGAGATTGGGGAGAATGGATCATACTCTTTTTAATCTTTGGAATGTTCGGTAATGGAGGCTGGGGCAATGGCTTTGGCGGAAACAATCAGTTAGGCTATGACTTCCCTTGGCTGCTTAATTCCAATAACAGAACCGTTGACACTGTAACTAATGGATTTGACAATGCTGCAATTACAAGTCAACTTGGAGATATCCAGGGCGCTATTACCAATGGTTTCGCTAACAATGCTACTGCACTTTGTGGAGGGTTCGCCGGTGTTAATGCAACCGTAAATTCTGCACAAAACGCAATAGCTCAGCAGCTTTACACAAATCAGATAGCAGATATGAATCAGAGATTTACTGATGCTATTACTCAGACAAATCAGATGAATAATCTTGCTTCTGGTCTTCAGAATTGCTGCTGCGAGAATAGAGCAGGCTTAGCAGATCTGAAATACACAGTTTCTACTGAGAACTGTGCAGACAGACAGTCAATAAGTGATGGTATTCGTGATATCATTGCTACTCAGACCGCTTCAACTCAGAAGATCTTAGATCAGCTCTGCCAGGATAAGATCGATTCTAAGAATGACGAGATTGCAAGACTTCGCCAGGAAGTTGCTATGAAGGATCTTGCTGCATCTCAGACTGCTCAGAATGCATTTATTCAGAACGGATTTAGCCAAGAGGTTGACGCTCTTTACAACAGGCTCAATAGCTGTCCTGTAAGCACTGTTCCGGTTTTCGGTAAGCAGCCTATTTTTACCTGTGGTAACAATGGTGTAAATTATGCTGGTTGCGGATGCGGAATGGCATAATCAAAATAAGTAGTAAAAAGTAACTATTAACAAATAATATTTAAATCCTTCTAAATTGGGCTAGGAGAGGAGTTGTTATTTATGTTTAAAAATGATTTGACGGGTATGAGATTTGGTAATTTAACCGTAATTGAATTTGCAGGTAATAATCAATATAGAGCTTCTATGTGGCATTGCGTATGTGATTGCGGGAATGAAATAATTACTCGAGGAGAAGATCTTAGATCTGGCAAAACGAAAAGTTGTGGCTGTTTAGTAACAATAAATCATTTTAAGACTCATGGAGAAAGTGATACACAACTTTATCGGAAATGGAATTCAATGTTAAGAAGATGTGAAGATCCATCGCATCATGCATATAAAAATTATGGAGGACGAGGTATAGAAGTTTGTGACGACTGGCACAATTTTACTATTTTTAGAGATTGGGTTAATGAGACACGAACCGATATGAGTCTTTCATTAGACCGCATTGATAATGATGGAAATTATTCACCTGATAATTGTCGTTGGGCTACTGCACAAGAACAACAAAATAATAAAAGATCTAATGTAATGATTACGTATTTTGATGAAACACATTCTTTAATGGATTGGTGTAGAATACTTAATTTACCATATTCACTTATACAATCAAGAATCACAGCTCGTGGTTGGGATTTTTGGACGGCAATATCAACTCCTCTACCGGACCATTATTATGATGGCTATTATGATGAATCTGATTATTATGATTATAATAACTATGATGATTATTATGAAGATCCATCAGAATATAATAGTTATCCATATTATTAGAAGGTAGAAAGGAAATTTATGTCAGCTGAATACAGCAATAGCGCTGATCAACTTGTAGCTGCAGGTGCCAGCGTTATATTTAACGAATCGCCAGTTCCGTGCCGTGAAGGATTGATATATCACAGGGACGGTTCTGGTATATTTAGGCTTGTCAATCGTTTCTTTAGACAGAACTTGAATGTTTGTCAGTGCTGGAAAAGAAATAGTAATTATTTGGTGAGCTTCGGTGCAAATATTGAAATTCCTACTGGCGGTACTGTTGAAACCATCTCATTGGCTTTAGTAGTTGATGGCGAGATAGATCCTAGTGCCATTATGGAAGTTACACCAGCTGCTGTAGAAGAGCCATTCAATGTTAGTGTTAGCGTAATAGCTCAGGTACCCTATATTTGTACTTGTTCAAATGTTTCAATACGTAACATATCAACACAGGCAATTACAGTGTCTAATGCTAACATTGTGATTGACAAAACTTGAAAGGAGAATTCAAAATGGATAATTTAATGCACGAACTTGAGAGAACATGTGAGCGTACAACTAAAGAACTCCATGATCTCAATGACAGATTAGAACAAAATAAGAATTCTATGTCTCCTGCAGATCTTGATATACTCTTTAAGTTGATGGATGTTGTTAAAGATATTAAGTCAACAATAAAGAAAATATATGAGATAGAAGATATGGAAGGTGCTAATGACATGAATTACTCTGGTGCGTATATGTCACAGCCTATGTGGGATAGACGTATGGGTTATTCAGGAAACTCTTATAACGGAACTTATACTGTTAATACTGGTGATGGAAGATATTCTGGCACTAGAGGTATGAGTAGAGGTTATTCGAGAAATTCGGAACGAGATAATATGAGAATGCAACTTGATGACATGCTCAATAATGCTCGTGATGAAAGAGAAGCTGAAACCATAAGAAAAATTATGAATAAGCTTTGATAAGTTCTACTAAAAAGAGCTTAGGGATCAGGATTAGGTGATCTGAAAATGAGGTTCGACTCCTCACCTAAGCCTTACTAAAAAGATAGGGAGGAATATGTATGAAACCATTATATGTAAAAAAGAATGGAGTAGTTAGCAAAGTTTCTGGTATTGCTATGCCTGATACTTATCCTAGTGAAAAAGTTGCATATGATAATACTGATAGTGGATTACAAGCAACTGACGTTCAGGATGCTATAGATGAAATAGTAGATGGTTTGGGTACGGGTGCTAGCAAAGATATTCCTGCTTCAGGTGATGCTGGTAATAATGAACTTGTTTTAGGTAATGATAGTCGACTTAGTGACGCCAGAGAAGCAAGTGATGTTTATTCATGGGCTAAAGCCGAAACAAAACCTACTTATACAGCTTCTGAAGTTGGAGCTATTGCTACTACTGCTAAAGGAGCTGCTAATGGTGTTGCTGAGCTTGATGCTAATGGTTATGTTCTTTCTAGTCAGTTACCTTCATATGTAGATGACATTATTGAGGTTGCTGATTATGATCATTTACCTATTACTGGCGAAAGCGGTAAGATTTATGTAACTCTTGATACTAACTTGACGTATCGATGGAGCGGTAGTGGTTATACAGAAGTTTCTCCTTCATTAGCTTTAGGTGAAACATCATCTACAGCTTACCGAGGCGACAGAGGTAAAACAGCATATGATCATTCTCAGGATACTGGACGAATTACCGCAGCTGTAAGTTCTGGACTCTATAAATTCAGTGCCACAGCTCAAGGCCATATCTCTGGAACTAGTGCTGTTCAGAAGAGTGATATTACAGCTTTAGGTATTCCTGCTCAGGATACTATTATAAAGAATACAGCATATGGTACTTGTAGTACTGCAGGCGATGTAAAAGATAAAGTCGCTACTCTTTCTAATGCAACAAATTGGGTTCTTGAAGTTGGAACTATTGTTGGTATCAGATTTACTTATACAAATACATTTGCTATGTCATCCGGTAATAAAGTTACTTTAAATGTAAATAATACCGGAGCAAAAGTTATTCGTTATAGTGATGATACCTGGACAGGTAGTATGGATATAAAATGTCCTACAGCATATGGTGAAGCTGGTCAAACAATTTACTATATGTATGATGGAACATATTGGGTATGGGTAGGACATAGTAAAGATAATAATACTTTATACAATTTTGTAGGTCGTGAATTTAGATCATGTGATTGGAATGATGCTGGACTAGGTACAGGTTTCGGTGGCGATGCTAATCTTATGGTTGTTAATGGCGTATACTATTATAATTCTAATGGTCCGTCAACTAGTATCGGTGCGTCTGCAGATGATGGTTCTGTATTTGTTCATACTTGTGATGATGGTTATGTTGTACAGATTGCCCAAAACTATGAAACTGGCAATATATTTGTTCGTGCAATGAATAATAGTACTTGGGGAAATTGGAAGAAGCCCATTGCAAATATTGCAGGCAACAACGCCGTCCTTACCACCGACAAAACCCCGTTCCTCACCCGACAGACTTTAAATCCGACAGGCTTTTCTGGATATGTCCGTGAAAAGTTGGTTGGTGCGTCATATGCGTGGAATCAGTTATGCGAAAATGGTGATTTTAGTAATGACACACAAGGATGGACGTTTAACAGTATTAGCGGTTCGGTATCATCTAATATATGTACTTTGACATTAACCGCAACGGGAGATAATTATGCCGACAGGGTTTGTTATCAAGGAATAGCAGGTCATAAGTATCTTGTTGTTGCAAAAGTAAAGCCATCATCAAGTAATAAAGGTTCATTTGCGTTAAGAACATACTATAATGGCACAGGCAATTATGCCGACTACGTTTTTCAAAACAATAATACATGGCAATTTGGTATGATAATTATTGCCGAAACAACTGGAGGATTAAATAATCGAATAAGAATCCGTGATGGTAGTTATAATCAAGTTGCCCCTGTTATTGGTGATAATGCAAATGTTACTTGTTGTATGGTTATTGACCTTACCCTTGCCTTTGGTTCTACCATCGCAGACTACTTATATTCACTCACGAACAACGCTGCCATAACCAAACTCCGTGACATGGGATGCCCGATTGACAGTTATACGGCATATGGCAATTACCTTGTGTCAAGCAAGACAAGTGGGAAGAAGATAACGTTTAAAAACCTTGTTGACTATAAGGATTTTGTTATTGGTTCGATTAGTGGTACGGGTGAAGATAACAATACTTCAACAATAAGATTGCGTTCTCCGTTTATAAGGGTTGCCCCGAACACAACATATGCCTTTTCAACGGGCAATAGTTTATATGTGTATGAAATACATGAATATGTTGCCGAGGGTAATTGGATTAAATATACACCAATTAACGCAACGTCGGGAACGTTAACAGTTAGTGCAAATACAAATTTAGTTAAGGTTCTTGTAAGGAAACAGGATAATTCGCCAATCTATGTAAATGACAATCCTACGTTTCAAATGGAAAAAGGTTTACAGGCAACGGCATATACACCTTATGCCCCCGTCACCTATTCCCTTGGTAATGATGAATTGCGTGGCAAGTTTGATTTAGTCAACGGAGAAATCGTAGCAAGTGGTGATGTTAAGGAGAGTAATGGGGAGATTGATAGGAATTGGGGAATTGTGGATTTAGGTACGTTGACATGGTATTATCGAACAGAACAATCTGTAAGTGGATTGGGTGTATTTTCAACAACAATGCCGAATACATACAAAAAAGGTGGTTCAGTTGGATTTATATGCGGTGGCGGATATTGTGCAAATGGTCTTGTTGGTGCATTGGCTGATATGGCGAATAAACAAAACAAGGACATATGTTTGCTACAATCAAATGGCACAAATTATATGGCTTATGCAAGAAATACGGCGTATTCAGATGGAAATGCGTTTAAGGCATCATTAGATGGTGTCTATATGTATTTTGAGTTAGAAACTCCCACCACCGAGCAATCCACACCATTTGCAGACCCTATGAGCATGGTTGGTGCTACTACAGAGGAATACATAGACGATAGAGATATTCCTTGTCCTGTTGGTGCTGAAAGACAGTATATGGGGCAGAGTGAGGATGTGGTCGAAATTCCGTCAAGTCCGTTGAGTGATGGTGATTCTGTTTTGCATTGTCAGACAAGCGGTGGTAAGAGTCAGTTGTATTGGGAGGACATAACTTCTTTAATTAAATGGAAATTAGCATCGAGTGGCACGATAGCCGTACAAAAAGCAAAAACAGAAATAATGCTTGTTGGTAAGGGAGTTGTTAATTCTAATATTCCTGTTGGGTTATCATTAATAATTCCAAAAGCATCATTGGGTTCATCAGGACGATATTGGCAGATTGGAGATACATATAACAATACAACATCTTTTCATTTGCAAGCGATTGTCGCATCAAATGCTGTTGGTACATTTGCATTATATTATGGGGCAGATGAAATACCCAATGCAACATATGAATGGTATTACAGGTAACGGCGTTTGGGTGCAGAAATGTTATGTGTCGGGTTGCAAGGCTCATTACGTTTGGGAGTTGGAAGAATCATCATAATAACCAAACCCAATAAAATAATCATTAAAAACTCAAAAAAAAAATTTAGGAGCATACCTAAGCACTTGACTCCCATTGTACATTTAGTATTGCTCCAAAAATCAGATTAAATCGAGGGTCTACCTTAGTTCTCAAGTTCGAGCACTTTGATATGCCCTCGATTATTCCATTATATAAATAAATAAAATCGCGTTAATATGATAGTAACCAGCCGTAGCGTCTGACTATCAAAAGTACTCGGGCTCTACTTCTGTTTATTAGGTGTTGTCTTCAGTGGTGAGTAGTATTTCACGACTCCCTTCTTTTGTACTATTCACTACTGAAGAGAATATTTAATAGATATTTTAAGGAGGAATAAAAATGCTATATATCGACAAACAAGAGATAACGTTAACACGAGGAGATACTGCATACTTACGGTTTATTCCTCAGGTTTTTAACAAAGAGAAAAGAGAATGGGAAGATAGAATATTAACGGAAGGCGATAGGGTAATATTCCGTATCAGTACTTCTAATAATACTGTCTTTGAAAAAGAATGTTTCATAAATATTTCTGACAATACTGCTAAACTTACTTTAGATGAGGAAGATACTGCTAACTTAGACTTTAAGACATATTACTATGAAGTCGAGTTAGTTACAATACTGAATGAACACTTTACATTCATTGCTCATCAGAGGTTTACAGTAGGAAAGGAAGAGGAGAAACATGGCTAATTTTAAAGAAATACGAGGAATAGTCCAAAGTGAACTTACGCTACGTGGCGAAGTACAGAAGTCAGATGGCTCAATCTATGTAGCAGTAATCTCTAAGACTAAAGCTGAATGGGCCGAAGTTCCTCAAATGATGTCAGTAAACAGAGTTCTTTATGTTTATAGTGATTATAGACAAGAAGAAAATCCTGTTACTCATGAAATTATTAATATACCAAGAATCAAAATAGGCGATGGTGTTAGTTATGTTGCAGACTTACCCTTTGCTACAATGTCAATTACTGAAGAAGATATTGCTAGATGGAATGATGGCGGTATGAAAGTAAGAGTTGACGACGAAACAAATAGTTTAGTATTTTATGAATAATTAAAATAAATGGAGGATAAAATTATGGCAAACCCTATTATCTACACAGTCACAATGCCCAGTGGTAATGTTTATGATCTTGCAGACCAGTATGCTCGTGATCTAATTAAGGAATTGTTAAACTTCCATGAGTGGCTTGGAATCACTACAAGTGAAATTGATGATGGATCTACAACAAACCCTGTTATAATCAACGGCGAATCAGTTACTGCTGTTGCTGGCGATGTTGTTTCAAGAGATTCAGATCATAAGGATTTTGTTCTTTCAAGTACTGGCGTATGGCAGAACTTTGGCGAACTTACAGGACTTGGTGCTTTGGCATTTAAAGATAATGCTAGTGGAAGTTATACTCCTGCTGGTTCAATCAGTGGATCATTCAGTGGTTCAGAGCTTACTTCAACAGGTACTTTTACTCCTGAAGGTAGTGTTAGTGGATCATTCAGTGGTTCAGAGCTTACTTCAACAGGTACTTTTACTCCTGAAGGTAGTGTTAGTGGATCATTTAGTGGTTCGGAACTTACCTCTACAGGTACCTTTACCCCTGCTGGTTCGGTTAGTGCAAGCTTTACAGGATCTTCTACAACTTCTACCGGTACATTTACGCCTCAGGGTTCAGTAAGTAGTACAGGTGGAACAAAGACAATTAAGCAGTTTAAATCACAGGGAACATTAGCAAGTTGTACAATGCCTACATTTACAGTAAGCAATGGCAACTTAACTATTACTGATGGAAGTTACACAGATGGTACTCTTCCTACTGGTGAAGATGTTAGTGTAGGTGATGGTTCTGTATCAAGTTCTTTCACTGGAACTGAAGGAAGTGTAAGTGTTGCTGGTACTCCTAGTGGTAGTATTGAAGCATCATTTACAGGAACCGAAGGAAACCTTAGTGTTGCTGGTACTCCTGCTGGTACTGTTAGTGCAAGCTTTACTGGTACTGAAGGTAATGTCAGTGTTGCTGGTACTCCTAGTGGTACTGTTAGTGCAAGCTTTACAGGAACAGAGGGTAATGTCAGTGTTGCTGGTACTCCTGCTGGTTCTGTTAGTGCTACATTCTCAGGTACTGCAGCTACAATTACAGTTTCGTAAAAAAAGTTCATAAAATCCACTCTGTAAGACAGACTGGACTAATTTGATTTAAAATTTAAATCAACAAATCAAAATGGGTATAAATGGAGGTTATTATTATGCCAAATGATGTTATTAATACGATTACAATAGGCAATACGACTTATGATATCGGAGGCAGTGGTCATATAATAGAGCAACCTGATGGTACTGATATGACCCAAAGATCTAACCTCCAGTTTGTTGACGCTACAGTTACTGATGATTCAACTAATGATAGAACTAAAGTCGAAACTGTTCATATGATTGATGACGAAGATGAATTAGATGATTTACCTGATGGTCTTTACATTGGTGATTATGACGATGACGGCAATAGTTTAGCATTAGAAGATCTAAGTAATGTAGCAATCAGCAATTTAACAAATGATCAGGTACTTAAGTATAACTCTACATTACAGAAGTGGGTAAATGCCGATGAAAGTGGTGGATCAGGTGTTACTGTTGATACTACAAATCATGCATTGATTATCGGTGGTAGTAGTGCTCCTGATGGTAACGATATATCATATTAAGAAAGCAAGGTGAATGATTATGCCAAATCCATATATAGATCATATTACAGATGGTAATACTACAATAGATATTTATGATTCTGCATTACGTAATACAATTGGACAAAATGGTGGCCTTGCTACTCTTGATAATAATGGAAGAATACCATCTTCGCAATTACCTAGTTATGTAGATGATGTACTCGAGTATGCAAGTACTTCAGCATTTCCTGCAACAGGTGAAACTGGAAAGATATATGTAGCATTAGATACTAACAAAACATATCGTTGGGGTGGTTCTGAATATGTTGAGATATCCGAATCATTAGCTTTAGGTGAAACTTCATCTACGGCTTACAGAGGTGATAGAGGAAAGACTGCTTACGACCATAGTCAGGTAACTTCTGGTAATCCTCATAATGTTACAGCATCGGAAGTTGGTCTTGGTAACGTTGACAATACATCTGATTCCACCAAAAAGACTAACTTTACGGGCAGTATCGCAAGCGGAAATACAGGTTTCGTAACAGGCGGTGATACTTATACGGCTTTAGGCAATAAAGCTGACAAGGTATCAAGTGCTACAAATGGTAATTTGGCGGGTCTAAATGCAAGTGGCAATCCCACGGATAGTGGCATATCGGGTGACATGACCACCACCTCCGCCACAGGCAATCCCATCTCAATCGCAGACCTCAAATCAGCACAGATAGCGTTAAATCCCGTTATAACCTTTGAGCCGATACAGGCAGGTTCGGGAACACCATCACCGAGCAATATAAGGGCAATTAGTGGGTATGATAAGGTTGAGGTTGAGAGTTGTGGGAAGAATCTTGTTGACGGTAAATTATCGGGTTATGCTATCAATGCAAACGGAACTTTCGCAAGTGAAACAGGATATGATGTGGTATATGCTCCTGTTGTAA
>Ga0310696_10001053_pt1 | contig 40658 bp, 27 predicted proteins | sample AusTroGonzalo_MG_4_FD_203885 | JGI IMG/M metagenome (GOLD analysis project Ga0310696, IMG submission 203885) | Bovine rumen microbial communities from tropical cattle in Woodstock, Queensland, Australia - Gonzalo_02 (v2) (version 2) | ecosystem: Host-associated > Mammals > Digestive system >... | reverse complement strand
GCGCCATCCCCAGCCTACGACAATACATGGGCTGCCGGCACAGACCAGACCCTGACATACTACGTGGCACAGACCGACGGCACCTGCACGAGCGAGTTGGTGGAGGTGACGGTCAACATCAGTGACTCACCAATGCCAAGAACCTCGGCCATTGCTTATTGCCAGAACGACATATCACAACCACTGATTGCGGAGGTGAATGACGACATGGAGGCTGCCTCCAACTACGAGTTGGTATGGTACGACCCAGCGACTGGCGCCGAGTTGACAAGCGCACCTACGCCGTTGACCGACGTGCCAGGCGAGTACACCTACAACGTGGCACAGCGCCACATCACGACGCAGGCGACCAGTTCTCCATCCGCTGTGAAGGTGACGATCCATAAATTGCCAGAACTGACCACCACTATGCCAAACGCACAGTGCGGAGGCTCCGTGGTGTTGAGCGACTACATAAAGGAGAAGGACGGTATGATCGTCACACAGAACTACTACGAGGACGCCGCCAAGAGCGTTGCGGCATCCGCCGTTGCCACGAAGAGCGGCACCTACTACTCCGACGCATACTACACAATCGGCACGGGCATACAGTGTAAGTCGTCGACTGTGAGCGTGGAGGTGACAATCAACGATCTGAGTGACCTGAAGATTACAGGTCCGACCACCACTTGTCCTGGCGGTTCGGTAGAGCTGACGGCCAGCGCTACCAGCGTGGATCCGGGAATCGTGACCTACAACTGGGGCTTCGGTGGCGGCACGACCAGCGGAGAGAAAATCACGACACCTCCGTTGTTTGGCGACTATGGCACGAAATACCAGATGACGGTGACCGCGAGCGCGGGAGCCTGCTTGGAGACATTGACTGAGACACACGAGGTGACAATCGACAGAGGCGTTCTGACGGGTGCCATGACGATGAACGGGGAGACCACGAAGCTATACAAGACCTGTGGCGACGAGAGCATCACGATAGAGACCAGCCACAGCGGAACGGACTACAGCTGGTCCACGCTGGACGGTACGCCAGTGAGTGGCACGACCAGCATCGAGGTGACACCAACGCAGACCACCACCTACGTGTTGAGTCTGACGAACGTGTGCGCGACGAGCGACACGGTGACGGTTGAGGTTCATCCACTCAGCGTGACGGCCGACTGGACTAAACTGAACACAACGATCTGCGAGGGCGAAGCGTTCTCGGCAGAACTGAGCATGACGGGCTACGATGCGAGCGCGTCGGGCGCATACATTAAGTGGTACAAGGGTGACGAAGAGCTGACGAGCCACGCCAACAAGCAGACGCTGAGCGTCAGCGCAGGCCAGGCATCCGACGGCGGCGTCTACCGCTACGAGGTGAGCAACGGCATTTGCTCGATGCCTAAGGAGGGCACGACCGATACGGGCGAACTGACAGTGGTGGGGAAGGCCACCTACACGAAGACCGAGGGAGCCGTTTCCTGCTCCGGCGAGGAGGTGGAGATTGCAGTGACGGCGAACGAGAGCGACGCAATCGTCACATGGGCTGACGACGCCAGCGCGGGAGCTACGCGCACGGTGAATCCAACGGAGAACACGACCTACAAGTTCAGCGTCACACGCCAGACGGTGTGCGTGAGCGAGGACGAGGTGACGGTCAGCGTGAAGGAGAAACCGGAGGTGAAGGTTGAGGACGTGAACATATGCGCGGGCGACAAGACAACCTTGAAGGCAGAGACGTCGGGCGACGATCTGACGAACCAGGGTTGGATTACTTCAGCAGGCGACACGATCATGACGAGAACCCTTGCCATCGCAACGGACAGCACGACGAGCTACACGGCGTTCGTGGAGTCACAGTCCTGCGGAAGCGCACAAGCTACGATGACGGTTACCGTGATACCATTGCCAGAACTTCAGATAGACTCAATCGGACTGACGAGCCGCGAGGTATCAGTTGTGGGAGGATCATCCGCTTATTATGAATACAAGGTGGACAACGGACAATGGCAGTCGACGGGACACTTCGAGACACTGACATACCTGCTCCACACGGCATACGCGAAGGATGAGTATGGCTGTCAGGGCAGTCTGATGTTCGAGGTGGTGGCACCACCGGTAGTGATACCAGAGGTCTTCACTCCAGAAGGCGACGGAGTCAATGACGAATGGGATCTGACGAATATACTGGATGCCTATCCGAACTCCGTGGTTAAGGTGTTTGACCGCTACGGTAAGCAGGTGGCAGAGCTGAAGGGCGATGTGGAGTCATGGGACGGAACTTACAACGGACGACCACTTCCATCCACCGACTATTGGTACACCATCAACATCCCAGAGATTGATAGAGTGTACTCAGGTCACTTCACACTGATAAGAAGCAAATAATCGTTTTGTAGACGATTGCAAGTTAAGGTAATAAGAACCGAGGGTGTATCAAACCGCGAATTTGATACTCCCTCGTTGTTTTGAGAACAAGATACGCCTTTTGTCTTGTCATAATAGAACATGGAAGCCATTCGTCTTAGAAAAAACATAAAAATAAATTTCAGAATGTGCGTTTTTTTTGTTTCTTTTGCACAAATTTTGGATAATTGTGTCCAATAGCAAAGTTATATGGCCAAAAAGAGGAAATATAAGTTCTTTAATTCGAAGTTAACGTCGGCGGTTAGTATATCGATGGTACTATTTCTATTGGGATGTACTTTATCTGTTGCCATGATTGCCCCTCATTTTTCCAATACGATATTGGAGAGGATTGCTATCAATGTGTTTATGGAGGACAATACGAGTGAAGCTGACATACAGAAGATGACTGCCTATTTAAAGGCGCAGCCATATACAAAGACAGCAACATTCAAGAGTAAGGAAGAGGCAATCATTAGTACCTGTGAGTTGATTGGAGAAGATCCTAATGAGTTTGTGGATTACAATCCATTGCCCGATATGTTTGAAGTCTACTTGCAAGCACAATACGCTAATAATGATAGTATTTTGTTCGTTGCTCAGCAACTGACCAATATGGAATATGTGAAAAAAGTGGACTATCAGAAAACGATTATACAATCGATTGGTAGTAAGATCAATAGAGTGACGTTGTTATTGTTGGGAGCTACATTGTTGTTGCTTGTCATATCGTATGTATTGATACGAAACACGATACAGCTTTTGGTCTATTCAGATCGATTTATGATTCATACGATGAAGTTGGTGGGAGCCACTGGCCACTTTATTCGTAAGCCGTATATGAAGCAAGGCTTGTATATTGCTTTGGTTGCCTTTGTCCTTGTTGTGATATACATCTATTTATTGAATCATATATTCAAGGAGGAGTTGCCATTTGACATATTCAACATGCAGGATCCATCCGTATGGGTTTTGTTTGCTGTGTTATTGGCATGTAGTATAGTGATAACAAGTGTGGCCACGTTCTTTGCTGTCAATAAATATTTAAGGCAGAAGGCGGATGACCTTTATTATATTTAAAATTAAAGAAAAAAGATAAGATATGGATTATGCATTGTCAAAGAAGAACTTAGCACTGATTGGTGTTGGCTTCGTAATTATCCTAGTAGGATTTTGTTGTATGATAGGAGGAGGAAGTGAAGATGGTGTCACTTTTAATCCAGAAGTGTTTAGTACGAGACGAACAGTAATAGGTCCGATGATTGCTTTGTTTGGTTTCTTTTTTGAAATATATGCGATTTTGAGAAAGCCTAGGAAAGAGGATGAAGGTCAAAGTGTCATGCCAATCCTTAAGAAGAATTGATTTGACGACAGGTGAGTTTGAATTAATAGGGAATTAAAAAAGAAGTCTAAAAAGATAATAATGGATACATTACAAGCATTTATCCTTGGAGTTATTCAGGGATTAACGGAGTATCTTCCTGTTAGTAGTAGTGGACATTTAACCATCGGATCACATCTTTTCGGATTGGAAGATGGGTCCTCTAACTTAATGTTTACCATTGTATTACATGTGGCAACGGTATTGAGTACCTTGGTGATTTTGTGGAAGGAAGTAGTATGGTTGTTAAAAGGTTGTCTCAAATTCCAATGGAATGATGAGATGAAATACATGGTGAATATTCTTATCACGATGATTCCGATAGGCATTGTAGGTGTTTTTTTCAAAGACAAGGTGGAGGAAGTATTCGGAAGCGGATTGATGATTGTTGGTATGATGTTGTTATTGACAGCAGCATTGTTGACGTTTGCCTATTTCGCAAAACCACGTCAGAAAGAGGAGATATCAAAGTTGGATGCCTTTATCATCGGACTTTCACAAGCATGTGCTGTGATGCCAGGTTTGTCGAGGTCTGGAACAACCATTGCCACAGGTTTATTGTTAGGAAATAAGAAGGAAAACATGGCACGTTTCTCTTTCTTGATTGTTATACCACCCATTTTAGGAGAGGCTTTGTTAGACTGTTTGAAGATGGTTAAAAATGGTTATGCATCAGTGGCAGGAGACATATCGCCAATGGCGTTGATAGTAGGATTTGTCACTGCGTTTGTTTTCGGATGTCTTGCATGTAAGTGGATGATAAACATTGTGAAAAAGGGCAAGTTGATCTATTTCGCCATATATTGTGCCATCGTGGGAGTGTTGTGTATGGTGTTTTCCTAAAAACAGCTGAATGAATTTTACTGAAGGAGAAATATTGTATTTCGATAAACCATTACGGTGGACCTCATTTGACTTGGTGAACAAGGTGCGCAACATTGTGCGTTATAAGTTGGGACTTAAGAAGATGAAGATTGGCCATGCAGGTACGTTAGATCCCTTGGCGACGGGTGTGATGATTGTATGTACGGGCAGGGCTACAAAGAAAATAGAGAGTTTTCAATACCAGACGAAGGAGTATGTTGCCACGCTCAAGTTGGGAGCCACAACACCCTCGTTTGATTTGGAGACAGAGATCGATGGTGAGTATCCGACGGAGCATATAACGGAGGAGTTATTGCGGTCGACTTTAAAGAATTTCATAGGATCGATACAGCAGATACCACCGACCTATTCGGCAGTCAAAATAAATGGGAAAAGAGCCTATGAATATGCACGAAAAGGACAAGATGTTGAGATCAAGCCTAAGACGCTTGTTATTGATGAGATAGAGTTGATTTCCTTTTCGGATAATGTGGCGAAGATACGCGTGGTGTGTAGCAAAGGAACCTACATCAGAGCATTGGCGCGAGATATAGGACAGGCGTTGAACAGTGGAGCCCATTTGATTGGTTTGCAACGTACGCGCATAGGAGAAGTAACACTATCGGACTGTAGAACATTGGAACAGTTTGAAAGTGAAATAAATGAAATTTCAGAAACATATAAAATTAGTAACGACAATAATAACAAAGAGTTATGAAACTATCCAAATTTAAATTCAATTTGCCAGATGAGCAGATAGCACTTTATCCGTCACATAACAGGGATGAGTCGAGATTGTTGGTACTTAATCGTAAAACGGGGGAAATAGAACATAAGGAATTCAAGCAGATTTTGGATTACTTTGATGAGCAAGATGTCTTTATATTCAATGATACGAAAGTTTTCCCAGCTTGTTTGTATGGAAACAAAGAGAAAACCAATGCGAAGATACAAGTTTTTTTGTTGAGAGAGTTGAATGCAGAGATGCGTTTTTGGGATGTGTTGGTAGATCCAGCACGTAAGATTCGTATTGGAAACAAGTTATATTTTGGCGAGGATGATTCATTGGTGGCAGAGGTGATTGATAACACAACCTCAAGAGGAAGAACCTTGCGTTTCTTGTACGAAGGATCGTATGAAGAGTTCCGTGAGACGTTGTATAAGTTGGGTGAGACTCCATTGCCAGACCACATCAAGAGTAGGAGAGCTGTAGAGCCAGAAGATGAGGAGCGTTATCAGACGATATTTGCTAAAAACGAAGGCGCAGTGGTAGCGCCAGCGGCAGGTTTGCATTTTAGTAAACAATTGTTGAAACGATTGGAGATAAAGGGATGTGAGTTTGCTTACATCACATTGCATGCAGGATTGGGCAATTTCCGAGACATAGATGTAGAGGATTTGACCAAGCATAAGATGGATTCAGAGGAGTTGGAGATTTTGGAAGATCAGGCTGAAATTATCAATCGAGCACATTTGGCTAAGAAACATATTTGTGCGGTTGGTACTACCGTGATGCGTGCAGTGGAGAGCAGTGTGGGAACCGATGCGATGGTGAAGCCATTTAAGGGATGGACGAATAAGTTTATCTTCCCTCCGTATGATTTCACAGTAGCAGATCGTATGGTGACGAACTTCCATACACCATTGTCCACTTTGTTGATGTTGGTATGTGCGTTTGGTGATTATGACAAGGTGATGAATGCCTATGAAGTGGCTGTAAAAGAGGGTTATCGCTTTGGCTCATACGGAGATGCTATGTTGATAATTTAATAGATTAAATTAGTAAATAAAACAACCATTCTTAAAATAATTTTTTGAGAAAAGGCAATAAATGAACAAGGGTTTCGTTGCGAAGAGCGATGAAACCCTTTCATTTGTTATGAGAAAATTGAGTGCTTGTCCGTTGTTTAGGGAGTTTGGTCGATGAAAAAAAGTGATTGGTATAGAAAAATAAAGTGTTTATTTCTTTGCAAACGTGAAAAACATCTGTTATATTTGAAAAATAAAAGTATATTTGCACTAAGTGGTAGCTGATACTTTGTAAAAAAGTGACTATTAATATTTTATGTTGAAATATAATAGTTTCGAGATGTTGTGTAGTGTAAAATTGTAGTGGTAAAATTAGAGATAAAGCGCAAATAGACTGTTGAAAAATATAAAAATAGGTTTGTTTTTCTTATTGTGAAGAAGGATAAAGTGTATTTATTTTAGGTGGTCTTATCGCGTTGTAAGTGAGAAATATGAAAGAAAGTATTACAAAAAAACATACGGATATGAGTTCATTACAGAAAATATGGATGCGTGTTTGTGTTTTAGTCGTAATGGCTACGCAAGTAACGTTAGGTGTGTCTCAGAACTTGACGGTAGATGGATACTCTACTGCGAAGGTATGTCCAGAGGAGCCTATTGTATTGCAAGCGACAGGCATGGGAAGTGGAGTTACGGTAGTGGATGTTTATAGATCTTATAATGGACAAGATGGTTGGATGCAAATAGGTTCGGTGAATGATCCAACCGGAGTGTTTAAGTATGTGGTGGATATGGGAAACCAAGCCGTTTGGTTTAAGATTCGAGAACAGAATCCGAATAAGACTCAGAGCCAGTTGAATGAGACGAATGCAGTGAAAGTTGATGTTGAAACGCAATGTGCGAGATTGTGTCATCAATCCTCTTCGGGCGATTACATCAATGGTACTGACTTTAACGTTCTTCCGTTAAATACTAAGACGAAGGTTGATTATAAGCCAGCAGAAAATGCCAATATTGAATCTTACTTTTCTGATTATGATGTTAGATTTCAAATTAATCAATGTAGCAACGGACGTGCGATTACCAATGATGTACAGTCTTATTTAGGTTACCTGCCAAAAGCGAACGAGTCTCAATATTCTAATTATTATTGGGTAAGCGGCGACAATTATTCAGAACTCAACTGTGCACCTTTCACTTTCTGGTTTCACATGATTGATGAATGGGGTAATCCTATCTGGGATGAGAAGTATTACCGTTTGGCGATGAAGGCGTATTTTGTAAAACAAAAAGGATGCAATAATTGTGGTGATGCGCAGTTTAAGTTGGAAACAGGTGTGGGATCTCAGGATAATTTTTATGGGAATGCCGATCACATGGAGATTGTCGTGTATGATGATGAGACGAATCAACAACTTGGACAGCCTTTCTACATTAATAGATCCTTTGGTGAAATTAAGGTAGGTTCTCTTCTTTGTAACGATAATTATGCGAACAGATTGCTTCGTTTGGAAATCCATTTTTATGGAAAATTCTCATTAAGGAATAAGAATACAGACACATGGGTTGATTTGAGTCCTCGTTTCCAACAGATGGGATGTATGAAGGTGGCTATTGACTATGTCTCTGCTGAGATTATGTCTGTATGTATGGATAATTCTGCAGCATGTATCGGTGAGAATGTGACGGTAGTGGCAGCGGGATTCCCATATAATGCAAATTACGTTTGGGAGGTGAAGAATGGAAACCGTTGGGATCAGTTGACTATTGGTGGTTTCAACATGAATGGACCAAATTATCGTGAGGTTAGCATTCCTGTAACTGAAGTTGGTAAAAAGACATATCGTGTTCGCGATAGTAGAACACCAGAAGAGGCTCCTATCGAATTCGTTGTTACAGGAAAGAACTGTGAACCAGTGCAACCAACGGAGATTAATGGTCCAGCTAATCCTTTCTGTATTCCGAATACAAAGGCGAGTGGTAAGTTCTCTGTCTTCCCAATGGATGCTAACTTGGATGTACGATATACATGGAATTTCACCACACCATCAGGAAAGACCTTCGGCAGTGAGGCCGTACAATTTGATGGAGGAGATCTCGAATCAGATTCCAGAGGTGGTAGTGTCTATTTGATGTTAAATGGAGATGCAGAAGAAGGTGAATATACAGTGACGGTTCAGCCAATCAAAAAGATGGTTGCTTCCAATGGCGAAAAATATGATGTCTTGGCTGGCTCTCCGATATCAAAGAAGTTTACGGTTTATAAGACGCCATCATTGCAAGTAATCAAGGAGGGTACGGATCCATTGCATCAGGATGAGGTGGAACTGTGTCCTACGGATAAGAGTCAGGTGTTGGTGGCTATAGCCAACCAAAAAGAGGGCTTCTCCTCCATATATTCAAATCGATATAAATATACATGGATTGATGGAGCAACGGGTGTTCGTGATGAGGCTGTTGTGAAGTTCCCTGAATGGGGATCTTGTGATGGCTCGTACAAGGAACACACTGCTTCTGTTACGGTTGAGATAAACGGTGTGGGATGTCCTTCCACAGCATCCACTACGTGGAAATTGGGTAAGATTGTTCCTCCGAAAATCTCATGTCCTGCCAATAAGAATTTGACATATACCTTGTCAAGCACACAGAAGACCTATGATGTGCCATGGAGCTTCCCAGACTATACAGCAGGATGTGAAACAGATCCAGCTTTGAAGATAGCGTTGAACTATCGTACGTCTACGGATGAAGTAATCAAAAAAGAGATTAACACAACCAAGAGCAAGATAGGTTCAATCACACCGAAATCATTCTCGTTGCCTGCGGGAACAGGTGCTATTTCATATACGGTAACCGATGGTTGTAATAATTCCGACCTTTGTGTTATCAACGTGACGGTTAAGGATGTGACCCCTCCAAATCTTGATTGTGATGAGATTCCATCATACGAGACACAGTTGACTTTACAAGAAGGATGTGATGCAGAACCTGATTATCACTCTACAACGTTGCCTACCATAGAGGCTCCTCAATTGGAGGACCAAAATGGTGTGGATGGTGTCATCACGGGTGTATATATGGGACGTGTCTCTAATCCTCATACGATACCAACCACAGCAAGTCTTGATATCAGCTTGTTTGATAACAAGATTGGTTTGAATGAAAACTATCCAGTGGGTACAACATATATCCTATGGTTGTTTGAAGATTCATCTGGAAACAAAGCTTATTGTATTCAGAAGATTACGGTTATCGATAACCTTCCACCAAATGTTATTTGTGTCGACCCTACAATTGGTGATGTGAAGAGTGTGCCAGGCGAGTGCGGTTTGTCCGTTCAAGGATTGTTCTCACAAATGAAGGAGTTGCCTTCAGCAGTGGATGTTTGTTCAGGAGCAGGTGCAGTCTTAACGGCAGATATCTTCTATAGAAGAAAAGGAGTAGGCAGTTTCACATACGTACCACAGTCTGATTTCGACAAGATTATATTTGATGTGGACAAGACCTATGAGATACGTTGGCGTTTCTACAAGATAAACAATAAGAATGTTTACAAGGATTGTGAAGCAACGTTTACTGTAAATGATGAGGAACCTCCATATTTCGATTGCTCTTTGTTGGAGTCCATTCGTGTGACGGCCAATTCATATAAACCACAAAACGAAAGCTACAAATATTTGGAGTATGCATCCAAGGATAGTGTGGCAGTGACAACAGGTGTTGGTCCTCAGGCTACTACCGTTTATTATACAGGTACGTTGGCAGAAACATTTGCATCGAACAGAATTCGAATGATTGATCCTTCGGAGGTGACGGATAACTGTGGTGGAGATGTAACTATTGTGACAACATTATCGGGCCCTGATGCTAATGGAAACGAGAATAGATATCCAATCAATGATATTTCTGATTTGGAGAATCACAAATTCTATGTAGGTTTGAATACCATTACTTATCAATTCTATGATGAGAATGGAAATTCATCCTCTTGTACGCAAGATATCATTGTGACCGCTGGTACGACACCTATCCCTGATTGTCCGTCTGTATCAGACACGACTTTATATGTTAATGATAAATGTGAAACTGTCTTTGTCTTGAACAAGACAAGTATTCCAACAGCCATGATACCTGTCAATCAAGAGGGTGTGTGGTTTAACTTTAGAAACTCTGTTATTAAATCAGAAGAGGATTTATGGAATTCTACTCAATGTGAAAGAGTAGGATATTACTTCCCTGATAATTTGACAGAGTTGGGACTTCATGAAGCTAATGTTGAAGCATTGATGACTCAACAAGGACCTGGAGCAGGACCTGGAGTGGGTCCAGGTATGGGACCAGGTGTAGTTCCTGGAGGTACACCAGTACCATTGACAATTGATTTGTTGTGTGATTTATATGCTAATAGTTGGGCTGAATTTGAACCATCCAGAGCCAATAAGTGGAATGAATGGAAAACGGGAGCAGCTAATGAAAAGATCCTTTCAAAATCAAATAAGTTAACAACTGTAACGGAGTATAAAGGATATCCATACGAAGTTGAATTGGTGGATTCTTCATGGAATTCTATCGTTAAAGTTTCCAATCCATATTTGGAGAATGATAAGGCTCCTACAAGAATCATTGCTCCTCGTTGGTTCAAGTCTACAATAGGAGGTGAGAATACGATAGAGTGTGCAGACAGCTTCCATGCATGTTCATATTCTAATATCAAGTTAGATAACAATTTCAAGGATGAGATTATTCGAGAGACGTTGAACAAGGGTACATACTCTTTGATTTATCGTTTCCAGAATGAAGAGGGAGGAATACAGTTAGATAGCTGTGTGATTGTTATCCATGTGAATGATACGATAGCTCCTGTGTTAGATTGTGGAGATTGGAGTAAGTCCGGTACATTTACAGCAGGTGCAGATTGTTATGTGCCTGTAGATTCTGTTGTTTGGTTTAAGAAACCTACACCAGAGAATGTAGTGGCACGAGATAATTGTACAAAAGAGTATTCAGACTTTACCGTTTCATGGCGTCGTTCATGGGGAGGATATGTTGACATTACTGCTAACACAGCATTGACAGAAGCGTTCCCTATTGGTGTGACAAAGATGGAATGGGTGATCAAGGATGCATCTGGCAATGAGGCTTCTTGTATTCAAACTATTGAGGTTGTTGATAAGACCGGTCCGGTAGTAGATTGCTCTAAGTTGAAGACAATCTATGCAACGACGGAGACGAATTGTGAGGCATCTGCTGAGTCTGTTATTCGTGCAGGTTTGTCCACTCCATATACGGAAGATGATGCATGTTCTCCAACGGGTGGTAGAATTGCCGGTGAGGGTTCACGTGATGATGGCAAAGATGTCTTCACAGACCCATATCCAAGAGGTACGACAACGATTACATGGATCTTCAGAGATTCTTTGAATAACATATCACAATGTACTCAGAAGGTTGTTGTAACAGATGAGACAGACCCTATTTTTGATGGTTGTGACAACATGGAGTCGTTGACGATAGAACTTCCTGCAGACTTGTGTGTTGCACCTCAATCATTGGTAGAAACTACATTAGGATCACATACAGCTACTGACGATTGTGATGGTGACATTCCAGGTGTTCCACATGTGTTGCTTCCTGATAGTACACTTTCTGCATTGTATAGTGCATTCCAAAAGGATACTATCTATATTATAGTATGGACATTTACAGACCAATCAGGAAATTCAATCTCTTGTTCTCAGAAATTGACGATCAAGGATGTGACACCTCCTTATGTGGAAGATGTTTGTAAAGATCCAGAGAAGGATGTGGATGCAACCGATACATGTTCTGTACCATATGATAAGTTAGGTTTGCCAACACTGGCAGAGATGACTTTGAATGATCAATGTGATGGAGCTATCATTCCACGAGTAGTGGCAAAGGTTGCTCAGCCAGATCATACCTATTTCACTTATGAAGGTGATGAATTAAAGACTTTGTCATATCCTGTTACGGCAGAAGGCTATCCACATAAGATATGGTGGATATATGCAGATAAGGCGAACAACAAAGATACTTGTCAGATGTTGATTAACATTAAGGATAAGATTCTTCCTGTATTGGAGGACTGTGATGTTAACTCTGCAGTTAGTTTGACAGTATCCGCAGATATCTGTGCTATCGAGCCAGAAGATGTGAAGAAGTTGATCGTGGAACCTAAGGCACATGATGAGTGTGACGACTATTTGGGTGATGTAGGTCAGACTTGGATTGAACCAGTGGTAGAAAGATATTATATTGACACTACATGTACGAAGACTGAGACGGATACTATCTGTGTGGGTGATACCATATTGACAGCAGATGGTATACATAAGTTCTGGGATGAAGATGTCTTTATCAAAGGACGTACATTATTGCGTTGGGTCTTTACAGATAAATCAGGAAATCGTATTGTGTGTGAAAAGACAGTTGATGTCTTAGACCATACAGCTCCATATTTTGATTGTGATAAGATTGATCCAGACACACTTCGTCCTGAGGCACCTGCAGGTTCTTGTGAGGTGGACTTCAAATTCTTAAAGGAGAATGTGTTGAATCAATTAGCATATAAAGCATACGATGCATGTACGGACGACTCCATACCAGGTGTGTTGACATTAAATGGTACAATGGAATTACCTGATGAGTACACGATGGAGGTCGGTGTTACCTATAAATTGTTGTGGTTGTTTGAGGATGAGGATGGAAACAAGACCACTTGTCCACAATGGATTTTACCATCACACTTGAACCCATTGGATGTGGATTGTTCGTTGTTTGATGATACGGTACATTTGACTTCTGCTCCTGGTACTTGTGAGGTAAATCAAGACACGTTGCTTGCTAAGTTGGTTCCTCCGTCAGTAACTGATGCTTGTAAATTGGGAACTGTTGTGGCAGAGCCATACTTCATTACACAAGATGGACTTGTTCATATTGAGTTGTTGAATCAAAAGTTCACAACAGGAGATACAACAATCCATTGGAGATTTGTTAGTCCATGGAACTTGCACGATACAGCATGGTGTCAGCAAGTGGTTTCTGTGAAGGGTAACAAACATTTCGATTTGGATTGTGGCACATTGACGCCAACATTAAGAGACACATTAGTAGATTGCGGACCTACAGATCCATTAACGTTTGTTGTGGATACGCCAAAGGTGGCAGACCCATGTATAACGGATGTTGATGATCCTGAATATTGGAGAATTGGAGTTGGTACACGTTCCGATTCAGAACCATTGAATAGTCCATATCCATTAGGTGTTACTAAGATTCAGTGGGTGTTCTCTGATTTTACAAATTCAGTTCAAGACACCTGTGTACAAGATATCGTTGTGAAGACTTCACAAGAGTTGATATTTAATTGTGACTCTTTGAATAAAGATACTATTAAGGTGGATGTAGCTCCTGGTGAATGTACAGTGGATGCATCTATTATTAAGGATAAGATTGTTACTCCATTTGCATTGCATCCATGTCCTGCAGAGTCAGGTGTGGATACCATTTGGGGTGTTCCATCCAGAAAATTTGGCATGTCGATGGATTCATCTTACTATGTAGGTTTGACTGAAATCATTTGGACCTTCATAGATACATCAGCTACGGTATTGAATGATACTGTTACATGTTCTCAGTGGGTTCAGGTGGGTGATATCAATCAGATGCCAGTTAAGTGTGAAGACTTCCCAGACAGAGTATATCGATTGAGTCCTGACGACTGTGAGATTTCATGGACGGAGATGGAGATAGATGTACCAGGAGTTGTGGATTTGTGTTCACATGAGATCATAGATCCTGTTGTTACTCGTTCTTCCGGAAGAGACATTGCAGTTTCTACTAAAGTGGAAAATGGAGATACGATTGTGACTGTCACTGCAGCAGACTTCTTTGTGGGTGTTGATACAATAAGATGGGATTACACTTTCCATGGACAGTTGTTCCAATGTGAGCAGGTTATCACAGTGAAGGACAGCATGAAACCAATCTTTGATTGTTCTACGCTAGATGATATTACAGTGCCAGCTATTTCTGGTACATGTGAAGCATTATCTTCAGCAATAGTGGATTCGTTACCAAACCCATGGCCTGCAGCAGAGGAGTATTGCACGAAACAACCTGTATTGGGACGTGTATATCTAGAGGATGGTCGTGAATTGACCGCCACTTCCAGCTTTAAGGTTTCTGTTGGAAGTCATCAGTTGATGTGGGTGTTTAAGGATTCTATCATTAATGAACTTGGTGATACATGTTATCAAAATCTAATCGTCCAGAGTAACATTGCACCAGTGATCAATTGTGATACGATTCCATTGGATACATTCAGAACATTTGGATGTGATACAATTTTAGGTCCACAAGCAATTCACATACCAGTTGCATTGGATTCATGTACGAAAGACACTGTGTTTGGAACAGGTTACCGTATGGATGGAAAAGATTTATTCAATGATCCATATCCAGTGGGTACTACATTGATTAGATGGTTGTTCATAAGTCCATACTCTAGTGAACAAACTATTTGTTTACAGCCAATTGTTGTGCTCACCAAGATTGAACCTAAGTTCAATTGTGATGATTTGGATACAATTCGTTTGGCTGCAGAACCAGGTGAATGTTATGCTAATCTGCAAGCAGTATTGAAGCAATTGACCTCTCCTGTAGCGATAGATTCATGTACGAAGACGAGAATACGTGGTAAATATTCAGCCGTTGACGACGGACCATTACCATCTGTATTTAATGTAGGAGATACAACATTGATTAAGTGGACATTTATAGATTCCTCTATCAATGCAGTAGCGAAGATCTGTTACCAACCAGTCTTAGTAACCGGTGATAAAGCACCTATATTCGATTGTGATACGTTTAGTCATGACACCATCTTGATTGAAGGTTGTGATACTACGTTGGATGCACAAACCATCCATACTCCTATTGCCTTGGATGCATGTACGGGAGATACTGTATATGGTCAGGGACGTAGATTGGATAACGGTTCATTGTATGGCATATATCCAGTAGGTACGACAACAATAAGATGGACGTTCATTAGTCCGTTCTCTTCTGTTTCTGATTCTTGTGATCAACAGATCACACTTCTTACAAAACAAGAGATCGACTTCAATTGTGAAGATTTGCAACCAGATACCTTTAAGGTGGAGAAGGGTGAATGTACGGTATTGGTACAATTGCCAACCCATGTAGGTAAACATCCATGTCCAGAGCAATCAGGTGTGACGAATATCGATGGAGTACCAACGTTAGGAGAGAACACATTTGAATTGAGCGAAGATGGAACGACATGGAGTCGTGTGGTACCTACAGGTGTTTGGAAGATAACATGGACATTTACAGACACAACTAACACGTTGGCGAACCCAGTGAAAGTGTGTGAGCAAACTATTGTGGTAGGCGATGTAAATGACATGCCAGTTAAGTGTGAGAATTATCCAGATACAATTATAGTATTACCTCCAACAGATTGTGAAATCACATGGTCGGCTATTGGATTTGTAGATTCAGTTGTCGTTGATTTGTGCTCTGGTGATACGGTAGTCCCTGTTATCACAAGATGGAGTGGTAAGACGATGGACGAACCATTTACAGTTGGAATAGATACTATATACAGAGCATATTCATATGCAGGTCAGGAGGTATTATGTAAACAGATGATAGACGTTTTGGATTCTGTAGCTCCAGCATTTGATTGTTCTCAGTTGGAACCAATCGAGATTGTTGCACCAAAGGGAACTTGTGAGGTGTCTTCAGAATTATTGCAAGACTCATTAGGTACATGGTATGCGGTTGATTCTTGTACACAAGCACAAGTCAAAGGTGTTGCATATATCGATGGCATTGAGGTGAAAGATTTCACAGCACATGTTGGAGACACCTTAAATGTACATTGGATATTCATCGATTCTACACTCAATGCAGTTGCGAAAGAGTGTGATCAAGTTGTGACAGTGGTAGGTCAAAACGAACCAATATTTGATTGTAGCAGTTTGAATGACTTAACCTTTAGCTTGCATGTGGGTGATTGTGCATATCCAGGTGACTCTTTGAAGTTGGATATTCCGGTAGCATTAGATACATGTACGCTAACAGAGGTGCCAGGAGTTGCTTCTCGTCAAGATGGATTGTCAATGAAAGACTCCTTCGCATTAGGAGAAACAATGATTGATTGGACGTTTAAGAGTCCGTACAGTATCGAACCAAAGGTTTGTCCTCAAAAGATTATCATCATAGATAAGAATGCACCAACACCAGATTGTGAGGCATTGCCAGATACTATCAAGGTGAGAATCACAGATGAGTCAGAGTCTGAGACTCAGATTACATACGAGGAGTTGTTGAAAGCGAAAGATTTTGAGATCCCTACTGTGGATGATGATTGTGATGGATTGATTACAGCAGTTGGTGTCCGTGGTGATGGTAAGAAGATGGAAGATCCTTATCCATTAGGAACCATAGATATAGATTGGGTATATACAGATAAGTCAGGCAATTCAGACACTTGTCATCAAGTTATCTTGGTAGAAGATTATTTGATAGACACATTGTATTGTCCAAGTGGATGGAACCATAAGACGATCTCTTGTGCCGATGAGTTGCCGAAGGTATATGAGACCTATCAAGAGTTCGTTGATGCAGGAGGAAGTTTCTCAAATCCAGCGAAGATTAAGGATGGTTCATTCCGTATGACGGAGTCATTCACAGGAACACAGTTCTGTGATGAGACCTACTATCGCACCTATCATGTATTAGACGTAAGAAATAATGATATTACATGTACGGATACGATCTTTGTAAAGGATAATCAAGCACCAGCATTCTCTATAGAGATGAAAGACATTACGATAGCATGTACGGATACGGTTCCTGCTGCATCGCATGTAGAGGTGACCGATTGTGATCCAAATCCAACGTTGACGTACAAGGAGGAGAGCAATCAAGGAAGTGATCCATCGAAGTGTGATTATTATACCTATGATATAACACGTAAATGGTTGACTTCTGACCGTTGTGGAAATAGAGACTCCATGATTCAGATAGTTCATGTGGTTGATACCGTTGGACCATCATTTGACTTCCCTGAAGACTGGAAGGATCAGGTGCTTTCTATCTATCGTAAGGGATGTATATTTGAGGTGCCAGACTTCTCCGTTGCTGTTAGTGCAATTGTGAAAGATAACTGTTCGGATGTTTCATATCTGAATATTGAACAGACACCGAAGGCTGGAGCACATATCACGGAGAGTACGGATGTAGTAGTACGTGTATCCGATATGTGTAATAATAAAGATTCATTAATTATCAATGTATACGTTCCTAGAAAGAAGGATGTCGTTGAATTAACGACACGAGACACGACAGCGTGTGTATCTGATGAGAAAGTATTGAACTTGAATACACAGGCAGTACGTTTCGCTAAAGGAAAATACTTACAAGAAGATGATTGGGATCATACCTATCATTATTATGAAAGTACATTCTATTATGATATCTTCAAAGGACATATATCAGACTCGACCGTGGTGTTCAGTACGAATCCATACACCTACTTTAATTCAGGAGAAGAATTGGTGGAGGTAGCACCGTTGACACGTAAGTCGATGAGCGATAAGTACTACTTTATAGCATACGATACCACAACATTGTGTTCAGATACAGCCTATTCAATGGTAGTTCTGAAAGAGAGACCACGTATCTCACTTGGTTCTACTACACATGAAATATGTGAGTTGGTACACGTAGATTCTACATTATTGTATGACTATCTATATTGTACGAATAATATGGGTGGCGATACCGTCTTGTCAGAAGGTTGGATGTATGCAGGTAAGAAGTTTGACTTAGAGAAGGATACGATACCATATAGTGAGGAGCCTTATGGATTCATATACTATATGGAGAATGAGTGTGGAATGTCAACGTCAGCTGATACATACGTTGAGTTGTGTGGAAACGCACCAACCTCACATAGAGATAGTGTTAAGATGTTTGGCTCAGAGGAGAATCTTGTGCTACTTAATCAAGAAAAGTTGAAATCAGCAGATTCTATCACGATGAATGTTCATAAGAGATATTCTCCTCAGGATATTATCATCAAGACAGAACCACATGATCCACCACGTATATGGTTTGGTGAAACCGTTGAATTACAAGCATATACAACGTATAGCTATAATTCTTTGGTATGGTATAAAGTGGTAGGAGAATATGATCGTCGGAATATAGAAATAGGAAAAGATGAAAAAGAATTTGAATTTATTTCAGAAAATGATGATGAAATAGATAAAATTTTGTATATTTCAACGCCAAATGAGAGTCCACGTATTCAGGACATGCCGGTGGACACTTCAGTGTATTATGTGACCTTGTCTGATGGCGTATGTCCATCTGTAGCAAGTGACTTGGTACAAGTGAATGTGATTACAAAATTGCCAACGGCGTTTACTCCATACGATAAGGATGGCTTGAATGATATATTTATGGAGAGACATTCCATTGTTATCTATGATCGCTACGGACAAAAAGTCTTTGAAGGAGATAACGGATGGGATGGTACACATCGAGGAGAGATGTCAGATCCGGGTGTATATTATTATTTAGTTACAATGAAGGATGGCTCATTAAGAAAAGGTACGATAGAGATTATATTTTTAAATAAATGATAGATATTTATTTTAATAGGATAATGTATATGAAGAGAACATTACATAAAGTTGCATTGTTGATTGTGGTTGGATTGACCATGAGTTGGGGTGGTTATGCTCAAGATAAGGAATGGGTTCGTATATTGACACAGGATTTTGGAGGAAACGATGTTAGTGATCCTGTAATAGCACCATCCACAACTTTGGAGGCGGATCAAGTGGGAGATAGTTTGAGGTATACCGCAAGTACCATGGGAAATGGTGTGTATTGTATGGTTAAACAAACTGAAAATTATGCTAACTGGCATAAGGGAAGTGACCACACCTATCCGAATGATGTAACGCGCGGTTATTACATGCGTGTTAACCCTAAGTCAATCGATAAGACAGTACAGAGCAATGTCGACCAGCAAATCATGTTCGTTCAGAAATTGGATGGCTTGTGTCGTGGTGTTACCTTCAAATTTACAGCCTATATTGCTAATATATCTGTCAAGAACAATGAAACAGAGCCTCACTTAGCATTGGGTATCTATCAAGAGAGAGATGTCTGTGAAAAGAGTAAGGCTTTGGCATATAAGGACTTGGTGGTTCCAAAGGCATTGCCTCAAGAGGTAACAGCAACAGTGTTGCCTTGGTATGAGATCACTTTGCAGTTTGATTTAAATACCAATAATGATTATGTTTATTTCATTGTGGCTGCTGAGGATCCTGAGACTTCTGGTTTCGATTTCGCAATTGATGATATCTCCATCGATGTGCTACATCCAGTAGTTACAATCAAAAATGATAGAGATTACGAATATCATGGTCCAGTTAACTTGATCTGTAGTTTCGACAATGATGGATTCTTCCCATCAATGTCTAACCTTGTTTATAGATGGTATTATAGTGCAACGGGTGATGAAAGTGACTATACTCAAATTGCAAGTGGCACATATAACCAAAGTTCAGATTTCGCTTACCAGATACCAAGCTTTGATAAAGATGTAAACAATGGTTATTACCGTGTTGTTATCGAATCTGATGGTGCAGGCTATTCTAGAGTATGTTCTCTTCAGGGAGACTTCAGAATCAATGAAACAAAGAACAAAAAGCATGTACATCTATGCCACAATGATGTAATCAATGAGGCAGATGGTGTTGTGTTGGATGCATCTTCACTTCAAGATGGCGACGTTGTTTCGGGTACAAATATGGATTATGTCATCTCTAAGACTACTCCAAAATCTGTTTTAGGTGAGGACAAATATATCTGTATAGGTGGAACGTATGAAGGTGTTACTTATAATAGTGAGACTTCATTCCCTATCAACGATACAATTAAGTCTTTGGTTCACACTTCTTGTGATAGCTTGTATGTGTTGAAGACATTGTTCGTCACATCTCCAAAAGAGATTCCTTTGGAAGATCAGCACATCTGTCAGGGTGAGACTTATCGCTCTAAGATTTACAATACTCCAACAACAGAGGTAATTCGATATTCTGATGATTCTGGATGTATGACTTACGTACAAAATGTCATCGTTCATGAATCTTATGCAACGAATAAAACCTATACAATTTGTGCGGGTAGTAGTTTTAAAAATGAGACATTTGATGTGGGTGGTACTTTCAGCCGAGTTTATACTTATCAATCTGTATATGGATGTGATAGTATCGAGAATGCTACAATCATCGTTACGGATAAGGTAGTCGCTGACTTGGAACCAGTATTTATTTGCGAGGGTGACTCTTACGTGTTTGACGGTCACACCTATACGGCACCGGGTGTCTATGATTTGTATTCAACATCCACTAGTAAGGTGTCTGGATGTGATAGTATCACTCGTCTTCATCTGACAATCAATGCTAACTATACGAATGTCAATAACCCAATAGATACGGTTATCTGTTATGGTTCACCATTGTTCGATAAGATTTATGAGGAACCTACAACAACACCAATCCTTGTGAGAGATCCAAATACCTACAAGACAGTGTCTGGTTGTGATAGCGTTGTTTGGTTTAACTTGACCGTTCTTCAGATTGAGTTGCGTTTGAAGGTAAGATCAAATCGTAATACAATCTGTGGTGGTGAGCAGGTAGAAATCGATGTGGCAAACTTGAGACCTGCTGATGCATTGTTGAGTTGGTCACACACCTTCCATGGAACAGAACGTAAGGCGTTGTTTACGCCAACTGAAGATATGACCTACGTCGTATTGGCTCGTAACGAGAAGGCAGGTTGTGAGGCAACTGATACGGTACGTATCTATGTGAAGGATACTCCTTATTTGACAATCGACTCAGTTGACCAAAGAGAAAATATTGTTCAATACCATACTGAAGGTGGTACAGCTCCATATACAATGATATTGGATAAAAAACCTTTGGATCAACCAGAATCAGGCGAGTTAACCAATTCATTCATCGGTGTTCATACTCTTTCAGTTAAAGACTCAACAGGTTGTATATCTTCTCAACAATTTGAAATTATACCTATTCCGATTACTCCAGCAGAGTTCTTGACACCTAATAATGATGGTGTGAATGACTTGTGGACAATCGAAAACATCGAGTTGTATGCAAAGGCTCGTGTAAGAATCTTCTCTCGTAATGGTAAATTACTTAAAGAGTTCTGGGGATCTGATGACGATGCTTATTGGGATGGAACCTATATGGGTCATCTAATGCCTGCAACCGATTATTGGTATGAAATCAACCTTCCTGAAGTAGACCGCCAGTATTTAGGTCACTTCACATTGATTCATGAACAATAGAAACGGAAATCAACAATAGATTTTCGGTAGAAATATGAAGGGAGGATGTCATAAACGGACATCCTCTTTTTTTTGTATATTATATTATAAATAAATCTACTGGAATCGAATTCAATAATCCTTCAGAATGGATGTGTTGTCTCTGCCTTAAATAAACTTAAAAAATATTGTATTGCAAAAATCTGTTTTTAGTTTGACAACTTTTTTGTACCTTTGCACCTCGAAAATTTTGAAAGTAAACGATGGAGAATCAAAAAATTAGAAATGTGGCGATTATCGCTCACGTTGACCACGGTAAAACAACTTTAGTGGACAAAATGCTATTGGCGGGTAAGTTGATTAAGGATCATCAAACGCCAGGCGAGTTAATGTTGGATAATAATGATTTGGAACGTGAACGAGGTATAACTATCGTTTCTAAGAATGTCTCTATCCGTTATAAAGATTATAAGATTAATATCATTGATACTCCAGGACACTCAGATTTCGGAGGTGAGGTGGAGCGTGTGTTGAACATGGCAGATGGAGTTCTCCTTTTGGTGGATGCCTTTGAGGGACCTATGCCACAGACACGTTTCGTGCTTCAAAAAGCATTACAGATTGGTTTGAAACCGATTGTTGTCATCAACAAGGTGGACAAACCTAATTGTCGTCCTGAAGAGGTGCAAGAAGAGGTGTTTGATCTGATGTTTAGTTTGGATGCTACTGAAGAGCAGTTGGATTTTCCTACTCTTTATGGTTCCGCTAAGAACAATTGGATGTCGGATGATTGGAAGAAGCCTCGTGAGAATGACATCACCCCTGTATTGGATGCTATCATCAAATATATTCCTGAACCACGTGCTTTGACAGGTACTCCTCAGATGTTGATTACTTCATTGGATTTCTCTGCATACGTAGGACGTATAGCTATCGGACGTATTCATAGAGGTACATTGAAGGAGGGACAAGACTTGTCATTGGTTAAGAGAGATGGTTCAGTGAAGAAGGTTCGCATTAAAGAGTTGCGTGTGTTTGAAGGTTTCGGACAATCATGCGTACGTGAGGCTCAATGCGGTGAACTTTGTGCATTGGTAGGTATCGAAGGCTTTGATATTGGAGATACGATTTGTGATTTGGAGAATCCAGAGCCATTGCCACCTATTGCTATTGACGAGCCAACCATGAGTATGGTTTTTGCAGTTAACGATTCACCTTTCTTTGGAAAGGATGGTAAATTTGTCACTTCTCGTCACATCAATGATCGTTTGGTGAAGGAGTTGGATCGTAACTTGGCTCTTCGTGTGGAAAAAGATCCTACAACTGATAAATGGACAGTCTACGGACGTGGTGTGCTTCACTTGTCTGTCTTGATTGAAACAATGAGACGTGAGGGCTACGAATTGCAAGTTGGTCAGCCACAGGTTATCATCAAAGAGATTGATGGTGTGAAGTGTGAGCCAGTAGAGCAATTGACCATTGATTTGCCAGATGAAGTATCTGGTAAGGTAATCGAGATGGTAGCTGTTCGTAAGGGTGATATGGTCTCCATGGAGCGTAAGGGTGATCGTGTTCATTTGGAATTTGTTATTCCATCAAGAGGTATCATCGGACTTCGTACTAATGTTTTGACAGCAACCGCAGGTGAGGCTGTGATGGCACATAGATTCTTGGAGTATCAACCATACAAGGGAGAGATTGAACGTCGTACCAATGGTGCATTGATAGCGATGGAGTCCGGTACTGCATTTGCTTATGCATTGGATAAATTGCAAGACAGAGGACGATTCTTCATCAATCCACAAGATGAGGTTTATGCAGGACAAGTGGTTGGAGAGCACTGTAAGGACAATGATATCGTTGTCAATGTAACGAAGTCTAAGCAGTTGACCAATATGCGTTCGAAGAGTTCAGATGAAAAAGCAAGAATCATTCCTCCTATCATCTTCTCATTGGAAGAGGCGTTGGAATATATTCGTGAAGATGAGTATGTAGAGGTGACGCCAAATAGTATGCGCTTGAGAAAGATTATATTGGACGAGACAGAGAGAAAACGTGCGAATAGACAATAAAAGATTGTTGGTTCATTGTTTCCCTGTTGAAAATCATACAATTTTCTAAATTCTAGTATTGCAATTCATAACTGAATCTGCGCTGAGATTTCAGCCAAAATTCAGTTGCGGATTGCAATATTTTGCTTATTTTTGCTATCATTATAAACGGGTGAGTTCTATAAATTCACCGTTTTAATTAATTATAATAAGAATTGTGGGTTATTATAGAACCCACCAAAAAAAATTTCAAATGAAAAGAAAGGTGGTGGCAATCGTTCCAATGAAATTGAACAATCAGAGATTGCCTGGTAAAAATATAATGTGTTTTGATGGGGGAGATCCTTTGTGTTGTTATATATTAAACACACTGAAGAAAGTCTCTGAGATAGAGGAAATTTATGTTTATTGCAGTAATCCTGAAATCAAGAATTATTTGCCGGAAGGAATTATATATAAGAAAAGATCGGAGGAGTTAGATCGTGATACGACATCAATGAATGAAGTTTTGTCAGCTTTTGCTGATGAGGTGGAGGCTGATGTGTATGTGATGACACATGCTACATCTCCTTTTGTTTCGTCTGATTCTATCAGGAAAGGATTGCTTTCGGTTTTAAGTGGAGAACATGATTCTGCTTTTGCTGTTAAGAGAATTCAGAAATTTCTTTGGAAAGGTGATGAACCACTTAATTATAACTTGGATAAAATTGCACGTACGCAGGATTTGCCTCCAATATATGAGGAAACCAGTGGTTTCTATATTTATCGAAGACCGATTATAAAGGATATGAACAGACGAATAGGGGTTAATCCTATCAAAATAGAGGTGTCTGATATGGAGGCTGTCGATATTGATGAGAAGTCAGATTTCGATTTGGCAAATATGATATATAAAAATTTCATTAAATAGTTTTTTATGTTGTCTGGTGTGTCAATATTAGATTGTACTTTGCGCGACGGAGGATATGTGAATGATTGGACATTTGGAGAGGCAAATGTGAAATTCATTTTGAAAAAGTTGACAGAGGCAAATGTGGATATTGTGGAATGTGGTTTTTTTTCCCCTCATAAAAAATCAGGGAAAGATAGGACTATATTCACAGATTTTGACGCAATTGTTTCCTTGCTTCCTTATATGCAATCTTCCACGTTGGCGTGTATGGTGAATTATGGTGAATGTGAATTGAGTGACATACCTGATAATAAGTGGGGAAACCTTGTTGTGAGAGTGGCATTTCATGAGGAGGACTTTGAAAATGCAATCTTGTTTTGTAAGGGTTTGAAACAGAAGGGATATGGGGTGTTTGTACAACCCATGAACACAATTGAATATGCAAAAGAGGACATTGTTAAAATGCTGGGAATGTGCGAGACCTTTTCCCCGGAAGCTGTGTATATTGTTGATTCTTTCGGTACCCTGAAGCCTGATTCATTAATTGAACTTTTTAAGTTATACGAGAAGTGTTTGGGAGATGATGTTGCTATAGGTTTTCATTCTCACAATAACCTTCAGATGTCTTTTACGAATTCACAGTGCTTACTTCAACAAGATTCGAAAAAACGTGTTATTGTCGATTCTTCTGTGTTGGGTATGGGACGTGGAGCTGGAAATTTATGTACGGAGTTGATTACGATGTACCTCAATGACAATTTCAAAAGCTGTTATCAGATTATTCCTATCCTTGAAATTGTGGATGGATGTATTGCTAATATATACGCGAAAAGACCATGGGGGTATTCAATGCCGTATTATATAGCATCCGTAAATCATTGCCATCCTAATTATGCAACCTATCTGGTGAATAAGCAAACAATGGGTGTCAAAGCAATTAATGAGGTGTTGGAGAGGATACCGTCAAAAGATAAGAAGAAATTTAATCAGAAAGAGATAGAAGAACTTTATATTTCATATCAGAACAATGACGTAGATGATAGTTCGGCTATTATGAAGATAGAGGAATTGACTCAAGGACGGAACATCTTTGTGTTAGCTCCTGGTAAGAGTATCTCTGAACAGAGCGTATTGGTGAAGGAGTATATCAAACTGCATAATTCATTGGTTATTTCTGTTAACTTCCTTTCTGATGATATTCCTGCAGATGTATTGTTTTATAGCAACTCTAAGAGAGCAAATACTATCGATTTTAAAGCTTTGGAGAGGGAAAATTCGCCTATTATAGCGACTTCTAATGTATCTTTAAAAGGGGAAAATGTTCTTGAAGTGAATTATAAGTCTTTAGTGGATACACGATTTGATGAGGCTGACAATGCCTGTCTGATGTTGCTGAGATTGTTAAAATTGATAGGAAGGAATTGTGTCACAATTGCTGGATTTGACGGTTTTTCATACAATAATAGTAACTATCATTCGGAAAAAGCTTCAAATATAGTTAGTAATGAGGTTATTGATGTACGCAACAAGGAAATCTCACTACAACTGAAAAATTTAATGGAGGATATGCAAATCCATTTCTTAACCCCTTCTGTGTATGTTGGATAGTATTGATTCAAAACGTAATATTTGTCTCTGCATCTCTCCATATGCCTTGCTGTTGTATATGCTTGTAACAGAGGAGGAGATGATGATGAACGGAACTCTTTATGTCCTGGGTAAGGGTGTGAGTAGAGCTGTTTGCGAACGCCTCTCGGGTATTTATATTGACACAATTAATGGAAATTCTATAAAGGATAAGGCAAAACGGTTCGTTAGTAAACTGCAAATGCGTGGTTTCTGGCGTCGTCATGATATTGATGTGCAGAATCATGATATCTTCGCACAGGATCATGCTGTCCTCTCTATATTGCTTAGAGACGTCAATTATAAGCTTTTGTCGGACGGACCAAAGTATTTCTCCATCAATATGCAAGAGGACAGTACGGAATACCGTAAGCTTTTGGATAAAAGAAACTCTCTGGAGGGTAAATTGGCACGCTTTTTTTATGGTAATGTTGCTGTATGTCCTTTCGGTGATAATGAGCAGTGTAAGGAGATCTATCTGACGGAGGAGGATCATTCCCCTGTTTTGAAAAATAAGATTCTTCATGTGAACTCCTTTCAGGAATTGTGGAATAACTCGTCGGAGAAGAAAAGAGCATTCATTAATTCAGTCTTCGATATCTCTTTGGAAGATGTCTCCTTTATGAATCGAAAGAGTGTGATTTTCTTCAGTCAGCCATTAGTTGCTGATGGTATCATGTCTGATTCGGATTATAGGTCTCTGCTGAAAGGAATCTTCTCTAGGTATGATCATGATAAGTTGCTGATAAAAACGCATCCTAGAGATAAATATGACTACAAATCGTTGTTCCATGATGTGGAGGTCTATGAGAAAAGCGTGAATGCTCAATTGCTTATGTTGAATGGGTTGAATGTAGAACGAGTGGCTACTATATTTTCCTCATCGGTAGACTCTTTCCCTGAATCGGTGGAGGTTGATTGGTTTGCCAATGCTCATCCTGTCACAAAATCATATTGTGGAAGCACACAGAAACCTCACAGAAAATATAATGATATTCTTTCCCTGTAGGGTGAAGTAGGGGATTATCCCAACTTCTCTTCGTATTGTTTGATTAATTCCTCAATTAGGTTGTCTTTACTCTCAACTTTCTTCCAATAGGAACCGTTGATGGTGTGTAGCCATGTGCGGTCAAAAATTTCGACTTGGTCTTGGTGACGAAGTCCCCCTTCACGGAAGTCTTCAAGGTATTCTGTGGCGAACTTAATGTTGTCACGATTGATCCGAGAATATATGTCATACCAGTTGCCACCTCCTGAGTCTAAATAATCTCCATCTACCTGTACGGGCATGAAATCCACTTTTTTCCCTTGCAAATATGAGAAATTGAAAAAGAACATGATGGCGGATAGATACCATTTGTCTTTTTTCTCTCCTCTTTCTCTTTTTACGCCATAGACTGGCTGGTCTTTTAGTAAGCTCTTGACGTCAATATTTTTAACGGGGAAAAGATCATGGTCGATAAAACCGAAATATGTGGGTTTTCGATTCTTTACCACATGCTTATAGGTCCAGTTTAGTGCCGCGGCGTGAGAATAACTAGGTCCGATTAAGTTTAAATGATTTTTTGGTATGCGGATGTATGATATGCCTTCATTTTTGCATATCTCCATTATCTTTTTCGATTCTTCTAGGTTGGAAGAGTTGTCTGCCACAATGTATGTGTAGTTTCCCTCAATGTGTTTGCGTACACAATTTATTTGATTTTCGATGACGATAGGGTTGTTGAAAGCTATGGTGATTAAATCCACATTGTCAGCTTCTTTTTTTACCTCTAATGGGAGGTTAAATTGAATACAACTCTTTTCTCCGTGTAGGTCGTGGATTTTTTCTAATCCGCGTACGGCTAATCTGAAAAGCATTCGTTTAGGTGTCATCATGATGGAAAATCTCTTCTTTTAGTATCCTAATAAACCTTTGGTCACGTTAAATCTGAATTGTAATAGTTTCCACCCTTTTAGAGGTGAGAGCGTTATGGTGTAGTATAGAAAGAACACGATGGAAGCTCCCCATTTGACGATTTCCGAAAGAATGCGTCGTAGGTATTTGAGGGTGGATATGTTCTTTGTACGTATTCTTTCGCTCTTTCCGATTGAATATGTTAGTTTGTCGAAGTACTCTTTCTGTAGTTTCTTTTCGGGGATGATGTGATATAATATGGAGGTCGGCAAGTAGAAAAAGCGTAGTCCTAACGTAGTCATCTTATCGAATATATCTTTTTCCTCTGCACCGATGAGACTGTCACCTTTTCTTCCTAAATCCACATTGAATAATCCCACCTTGTCGAATACTTCTTTTCTGTATGCTGCATTTCCTCCGCCTGGGAAGGAGTTTTTGGGGAATTCTCGTTTTTTCTCACCAAGGTATAGTTTCCCTGTTAGAAGTTGCCTTGTGTATTTCGTCATCCATTGGGGTTCTTCTGTCTCGTAGAGGGGCAGGATAGGACCGCCTGCCGCATGGATGTCTGGGTTGCTTTCGAAGAAATCTACATAGGTCTGTAGATATTCTTTGTTTATGAGTGCATCATCGTCAACATATACAAGCACATCTCCGTGAGACTCTTTGATACCTCTGTTGCGTGCGTAAGAGAGTCCTTGGGAGGTCTCTACGTGATAGTTGAATTGAACAGATGGGTAGTCTGCTTGGAAACGTTCGCATTCTGATTCTGTTTTATCCGTACTATTGTTGTTCACCAATACGATTTCGTACTTGTCCGTGGACAATGTGTTCTCAGCTACGCTCTTCAGTAGGTTGTAGATGTACTTGTCTCTATTGTATGTACAAATAATAACGGAAGCGAACATGTTGATTAACTTTTAGAAAAATCGAATCATTTACCTTTGACTTGCACATTCACAGTTGATCTCTTTTTCATGTAGTAAAAGACTGTGTATGCGGCGGCACCAAGAAGGAGTATCAGAGCAATCCAGAAACCAGCCCATCTTAAGTTCCAATATGTGCTAGGGTAGAACTCAAAGCGGATTTCATGAACGCCAGCAGGAACATTCATTCCTCTTAGTATCCAGTTGGCACGGAAATGGTCTGTCTCTTTTCCGTCGATGTAAGCTTTCCATCCTGGTTGGTAATATACTTCAGAGAATAGCATTACACCATCTTGGCTCGAGGACGTTTTATATTTCAATTCATCCGGTTTATAGGAGATTAACTCTACACTGGCAGCAGAGTCTTTGATAGGATTCATATTGTTAACGAGATCTTTGAAACGAACATCTACTAATGCAGTCTTCTTTGGATTGATCTTACCAAGTGATGTCATCTCCTCGTCAGCATTGTTTACCATCTTTATCTCATCAACAAACCATGCATTTCCGTAAGATTTAGTGTTATAGATTGGATCTGCATTCTCATTGTAGATGAGATAGCGCATGTTAAGCATGTTCAAGACTGGAGTCTGCTCAAATGCGTTATCTACGTCGTTGAGTGATGTGGCATTACGTAGAGAACCGATTACCTGTTGCATTTCTGGGAAGATATACATGTCAATCAGTTCTTGATAACGTCTTAATTTGGCTGCGTTATATCCTCCTATGGATTTGTGATAATAGGATACGTTCGTGTCGTTGAAAGGATTGTTGAGTGTCAGTACACGATAGGATGGATCCTTGTCCTTAAGGATGGATTTATCCGCAGTGGTCATTGTGAACGAACTCTTACGTTTTTCTCTTACGAAGTGACTATCGTTTAGGTAACGTTTGTCTACCGCCCATAGATCGCACAAGATTAAAAATGCCAAACAAGAGGTGATGATAAGAGAAGTTTTCTCATTTCCTTTTTTTATCATAAAGAAGAGAGCCAATGCCGCTAATAGGATAAAAATGAGCGAACGGAAAGCATCGCTTGTCAATAAGTCTTTTCTGTCCAGCAACAAAGCATCCATATACCACTCTGGAAATCCGTATGAGGCATCGTTTTGTGAAGCGAAATCAAAGAAGAGTGATGGCATGGTGGCGAATATTAAGCATAATCCACCTGTTATACCTGTAGCAATAAACAATGATTTCTGCAGAAATGCTTTGTCACGGTCTCCCTTCCAAATGGTATAAAGAGCCATGCAACCTAACAATGGGAATGTGAGTTGTGGAATAATCAGCGCCATTGAAGGTGTTCTGAACTTATTGTACATCGGCATGTAATGGAAGAGAATGTCGTTTAATGCTGGGAAATTCTTACCCCAGCTTAGGATGATGCAGAATGCCGTGACACCTACAATCCACCATTTATATTTGTTTTTAACGATGAACAGAGAAAGAACGAATAGGAAGCAGATGATGGCACCGAAATAGACTGGTCCCGAGGTGAACGGTTGGTTACCCCAGTAAGTGTAGCTTTGCAGTTTCTTCGGTACGGGCACATTCTCTTTTTCCATTGCTCGAGCAATGTTTGATTGCTTCGATAACTCTTCGGCAGAAGCACCTCCGTTGAAGTTAGGAATGAGGATTGTCATTGTTTCGGAGACACCGTAGCTCCATGCGAAGGCATAGTCATAATCCAAGCCAGAGGATTTGTCAGTTTTCTTGTCAACGGCAGATGTGAGTTCTGATTTGCCTCGGATACTGGTCTTACCCATCTCCCAGTTGGAGTATAATCTTGATGAATTGATTGCTATAGCAACAGCAATAGAGGCGAGTGTGAATCCGACGGTTTTGATGATGTCGGAGTGCTCCTTCTTGATGATTGCGTTGATTAAATATCCTAAGAAGATGGCAAGACACAAGAATACTAAGTAGTATGTGATTTGAAAATGGTTGTGATATATTTCAAGTGATAATGATGTTGCGAGTAGTAAGAATCCAGCAAGCCACTTCTTTTGGAATAATAGAACCATTCCCGTTAATACTAGCGGCATATATGCCATTGCCCATACTTTCGTGATATGTCCGGCTTGAATAATAATAAGCGAATAAGAAGAAAATGCAAATCCCAATGCACCTAAAATAGCCAATGGTATTGGTACTCCCATAACAATGAGTAAGAGATACATGGCAAATAATGAAAGAATGATCGGACCGCAATCATAATCTCCAAATATGCTGAATATCTTCTCAGGCCATGTGATTGAATTGGGTATGGATGTTTGTATTGATACTGTGTAAGATGGCATTCCGGAAAACATAGAGCCCGTCCATGCTGAAGAACCGCCCTCTTTTTGGTAGTATTCAACTAATTCGTGAGACATTCCTTCCCACTTCTGGATATCTCCTTGCCGAATCACTTTTCCATCCAACTTTGGAGAAAAATAGAGAATTGTAATTACTACGAAAAGAGCAAATACTCCTATGTGTTTCAATAAATCTTTCATGTATCTTACTTTTTTAACATTGATGTTTCAATACAATATGCGTGAATGCTTTTGCATGGGATTTAGAAGTTTCTGAATCCCATGATCTCCCTAACTTCCTTGATTGTCTTTGATGCACTTTCACGAGCAATCTCTTTACCTCTTGTTACCGCATTGTGGAGAATCTCAGGATGAGCATCAATCTCTGCAATGCGTTGACGTATTGGTTCTGTGGCTGCGATGATGTCGGCAGCCAATTGTTTCTTAAGATCTCCATAACGGATTTCACAAGTGTTCCATTTCTCTTCGAAATATTGTACGGTGTCTGCCGTAGAGACTACTTTCATTAATGTGAAGAGGTTCTCGATACACTCTGGTTTGACAGAGTTCATCTCTGTTGGCCCTTGATCGGTCAACGCCTTCTTTACTTTCTTCTCTATGGTTTTTGCATCATCCGCTAAATAGATGCAGTTTCCTTCGGATTTACCCATCTTGCCACTTCCGTCCAATCCAGGAATCTTGATTGGCTCTGTTCCATCATTGTAAGCAATAGGTTCTTTGAAGTATTCAACCTTGTAGAAATTGTTGAAGCGTTTTGCAAAGTTACGCGTCATCTCCAAATGTTGCAATTGATCTTTTCCTACAGGAACCTGGTCTGCGTTGTGAATCAAAATATCTGCAGCCATCAAAGTCGGGTAGGTTAGAAGTCCTGCATTTACATTCTCAGGTTGTTTTCTTGCTTTGTCTTTAAAGGATACAGTCTTAGTAAGCTCTCCTAAGTATGCATGCATGTTCAACATCAGGTATAACTCAACCACCTCTGGCACATCACTTTGAATGTAGATGGCCGACTTCTCTGGATCCAAACCGCAAGCCAAGTATTCTGTTAGAACACTTTTTACATTGGGGTAAAGAATTGTGGGATCAGGATGCGTCGTTAAAGAGTGATAATCTGCGATGAAGAAAAAGCAACGATGGCTATCTTGCATGCGTATGAAATTTTTTAATGCACCGTAATAATTACCAAGGTGGAGATTTCCAGTGGATCGAATGCCACTAACAACTGTATTCATTTTTGGATTATTGAATTTTTTTTATTTGAATCTGTTTATTAATGCTTTGCAAAGGTAATTAAAATTTATAACTTTGACGTGTTTTTTCGCAGATGATTATGAATGTCTTGAAAAATTATAAATTTTCAATTCTAGTGGCTATCGCAATCTTTTATTTTTGCGTTCGCTCTACCGTGCCAGACTTTTTTTACTTGTCGGAGAACAATCGAATATTATGTGAAACTGAAAGTAATCCGATAACTTTGCTCTCCTTGCGGGATTTTTTAGGGCACATGTTTGCTTACGTGTTGTTAACCATTTGCTTATGTCTTGAAACTAACAGAAGAGAAGATGCGGGTACTCTTTCCCGTTTCCAAGTTATCTTTATCTGTGTCATCTTGCCGATTCTCTATGGAGGCGTGATGGAGTTGGTGCAGCAATATTTCTTTCCTCCTCGCTCGGCAGAATGGATGGATCTACTCTCTGATACCTTAGGCGTTTTCTTTGCGGTAGGTATCATACATGTGTTAATGAAAAAATTAAAGCTAAATACAAATGTTACGATTTTTTAGAATTTATGGAATGTCAGTGGTTTACTCACTGATCATCCTTTATTTGAGTATCGCACCGAAAATGCCAGATTTTGATATTCTGGACTTTGATTTAAAGGATAAAGTCATGCATGGAGGTGCCTATGTGCTATTTTCGATGATTGTTTGTTATGAACTCTATCGACAACGATATGCTTTCAACGAGAAAAAAATGTTTTTGTGGGGAATCCTTTATCCAATTGTATATGGAGGTGTTATTGAATTGTTACAAGAACGTTTCTTCCCTCCTAGATCGGGAGAGTGGAGCGATTGGCTAGCGGATATCATAGGAACGTTGATTGGCTTTTTCTTAGCCAAATGGCTATGTCCGAAATTTTTTGAACCAGAAAATAAAGGATTGTCTTGCCGATAATTTAAGGTGAACGTATAAATTCACTATTTAAACAAAAGTTAGTACGATTTGTGGACTGTGATAACCCCACTTAAAATATAAGATATGAAGATAACCATTGTTGGAACTGCGCATCCATATAGAGGTGGATTGGCAGCGTTTAACGAAAGATTGGCTAGCGAGTTTGTTAAAGCTGGAGATAGTGTGGATGTGGCGACATTCACGCTTCAGTATCCTAATTTTTTGTTTCCTGGCAAGACTCAGTACTCATCGGGTTCTGCTCCAACATCGTTGCATATCGTCAGACGTGTCAACTCGGTCAACCCATATAACTGGGTGAAAACGGGTTCGAAAATCGCTGAAGACAATCCGGATGTCGTTATCTTTGCTTATTGGATGTCTTTCTTCGCTCCTTGTTTCGGTACCATTGCGAAAGTGATTAGGAAGAAGACAAATGCTAAACTGATCGGATTAATTCATAATATGACTCCGCATGAGACTTCCATCATCGATAAATATCTTCCTCCGTACTTTTTGAAATCTATGGATGGCTTTATTGCTCTATCTGATTTCGTTATGAATGATGTTGAACGTTGCGTGGGCGAGATTAAGGCTAAGGTGGTTTCCCCTCATCCTATCTATGATATCTATGGTCCTCAAATGGATCGTGTGACGGCCTTGGAAAAACTCTCTTTGCCCACTGATTACAACTATCTTCTCTTCTTTGGGTTTATTAGAGATTACAAGGGACTTGATTTGCTGCTGCAGGCTATGTCCGACCAACGTATCGTCGATTCTTCCATAAGACTTCTAGTGGTGGGTGAATTCTATGGAAATGAAGAGAAATACAAGAAGATGGAACAGGATCTAAACTTGAAAAATATTGTTTGGGTCTCTGATTATGTTCCTGATAGTAGTGTGGGTGCCTATTTTTGTGCTTCAGATCTAATCGTTCAACCATATAGGTCAGCCACTCAAAGTGGAGTCGCTCAGGTGGCATATCATTTTGAGAAACCAATGGTGGTGACTAATGTTGGTGGTTTGCCTGAAATCGTTCCAGATGGAAAGGTGGGATATGTTGTAAATCCAGATCCAAAGGAGATTGCAGATGCGATACTCCGCTTTTTCCAAAACACGGATAAGGAGTGTTTCCTTGAGAATATTCGAGAGGAGAAGAAAAAATATCAGTGGGATATCCTTGTGAAGAAGATTAAGGATATGCTTGCAACAATGTGATAAGATCCGCCTTAGAATTAGAATAGGTTTATCTTCTTCTCTTTGGCCTCCTCGAAATTGATAATCTTTTCTTCTTTTTGTTGGTGCTCTTCTCTAAGTCTGTTTTGCTCCTTTTGTATCTTTTCGATATACTCTTTTCGAGTCTCCTGATTTAGCAATTTTGAGATGGCATAGGTGTTTTGTGAGGCGTCTCTCATACGCATCACTACGCCACTGTATTTAGGTGCTATCTTTACTGCCGTGTGTATGTCTGACGTGGTGGCGCCTCCCACCATCAAAGGTATCTGTAATCCTGCTTTCTCCATCGATTCTGCCACATGCACCATCTCTTCCAAGGATGGAGTGATTAATCCGCTGAGACATACAACGTCTACCTTCTCTTTTATGGCGGTTTCGATGATTTGTTCGCTTGGCACCATCACGCCAAGGTCGATCACCTCGAAGTTGTTGCAGGCTAAGATGACGGCCACAATGTTTTTGCCTATGTCATGAACATCTCCTTTGACGGTTGCTATCAGCACCTTACCCGATTTCTTTCCATTGCCTTTGTTCTGTGCCTCGATATAGGGTTGTAGTATGGCGACGGCTTTCTTCATGGTTCTTGCTGTTTTCACCACTTGTGGAAGAAACATCTTGCCTTCGCCAAAGAGTTCGCCCACCTCATTCATTCCTTCCATGAGGGGTTTCTCGATAATCTCCACTGCAGAAGAGTAGACCTTGAGGGCCTCTTCCATGTCTTCTTCTAGAAAGTCACCGATACCTTTCACCAAACTATATGAGATTCTTTTTTCAAGATCATATTGACGCCACTCCAGTTGGTTGGTGTGTTGTGTGCCTGTTTGGGAGTTTTTTATTTCGTCTGCCTTTGCTATCAATCTTTCTGTGGCATCTTTCCTTCTGTTTAAGACCACATCCTCAATCAGTTCCAGCAGGTCGGATGGTATCTCCTCATAGACTTGCAACATACCTGCATTGACGATTCCCATATCCATACCTTTCTGATACGCATAATAGAGGAACACGGAGTGCATAGCCTCTCTGATAGGATTGTTACCTCTGAAAGAGAAGGATAGGTTGCTGACACCTCCACTTATCTTAGCATAAGGAAGGTTTTGACGAATCCATTCTGTTGCATTGATGAAATCAACGCCGTAGTTATTATGTTCTTCGATACCAGTTGCTACGGATAGCACATTAGGGTCGAATATGATGTCTTCTGGAGGAAATCCATTTTCCGTCAACAGTTTGTAGGCTCTTCCGCAGATGCCTATTCTACGCTCGTAGGTGGCAGCTTGACCCTCTTCGTCGAAGGCCATCACCACGGTAGCTGCTCCGTATTGCTGAATCTTTTTTGCTTTTTCCAAAAATTTTGCTTCACCTTCTTTCAGTGAGATGGAGTTGACAATGCATTTCCCTTGTACGCATTGCAATCCAGCCTCGATCACCTCCCATTTGGAGGAGTCGATCATGATGGGCACCCTTGCCACATCAGGGTCGGAGGCAATCAGATTTAGAAAATTGACCATCTCGGTCTTGGCATCCAGCATGGCATCATCCATGTTGACGTCGACCACCTGTGCGCCATCTTCCACCTGTTTGCGTGCGATGGAAAGTGCCTCTTCGTAGTTCTTCTCGTTGATGAGACGAAGGAATTTTTTCGAACCAGCCACGTTGCATCGTTCTCCGATGTTGACGAATAGGGAGCGCTCTTGCTTTTCGTTGAGGCTTGCGTTGACTGATTTTATTTCGAGAGGTTCAAGACCTGACAATTTAAGATGATGGTTGGCTGTTGGTATTTCTCTTGGAACAGAGTTGACCAGCAGTTGTTGGTAAGCTGCAATGTGTTCGGGGGTTGTTCCGCAACATCCACCGATGATGTTTACCAGTCTCTCTGTGATGTATTCTACCACTTGACTTGCCATTGTTTCAGGCGTCTCGTCGTATTGACCAAATTGGTTGGGGAGACCAGCGTTAGGGTAGGCACTGACATAGCATGGAGCATTATCGCTGATCTCTTTCAAGTAGGTTTTCAGTTCTCTTGCACCGAAGGAGCAGTTGAGTCCGATAGAGAGCGCGTTGGCGTGTGCGACGGAGTTGAGAAACGCCTGAAGCGTTTGTCCGGATAGCGTTCTGCCACTGATGTCGGCCACCGTAGCAGAGAGCATGATATAGACAGTACGTCCGCAACGGGCGATACATTCGTTGGCAGCCGAGATGGCAGCTTTTGCGTTGAGCGTATCGAAAATTGTCTCGATGAGAAGAGCATCAACGCCACCCTCAATGAGGGCATCCATTTGTTCGACGTAAGCCTCTTTCATCTCGTTGAAGGTCACGTTTCGTAGGGCGGGGTTGTTGACGTCTGGAGAAATGGAGCAAGTCTTGTTGGTTGGACCGACGGAACCAGCCACAAACCTTGGTTTGGTTGGGTCTTTAGCCGTATAGGTATCAGCAGCTTTACGAGCTAATTGAGCAGCGGCAAAGTTGAGTTCGTGGATATGGCCTTCCATTTTATAATCGGCCATGGAGATCCGTTGAGAGTTGAACGAGCAAGTCTCGATGATGTCGGCCCCCGCCTCGAGGTATTTGTTATGAATATCGGAGATGACGTCGCTTCGTGTTATACAAAGCAGGTCGTTATTTCCTTTCTGTTGCACATCGCTGTTGGGTACGAAGTTGCCCCGATAATCTTCTTCTGTTAATCCATATCGTTGAATCATGGTACCCATACCTCCGTCGAGTACGAGTATGCGAGAGCTTAATTCCTTTTTTAAATCGAACATCATGTTTTGCCGTTGAATTTTTTGCAAAGATAGGATATGAAATTTGAATGAGGAATAGAGAAAGAGGAAAATGGATATATTTGTTGAGGGAAAAAGAATGAAAAGATGGATTGGCTGAACTTGTATTGCGGCCCGCAGAGTAATGCGTTGTCTCACAAAGAAAAAATATGCGAAAAACTTTTTGAGAAGTATCCGATAAGTATTATCTTGGTGGCTGACAAACAAAATGAGTACTCATATCATTATTTTGGTCGACGAAAATGCAAAAAAGCGCAGGAAAATTCTCTGAAAATGCCCGAAATGGTCGAGTTTTTTTGATGGAAGATTTTTGTATTTGTTTGATTGTGAATGATGTGTGAGTTACAGGGTTTTAGCATAAAGGGATTTATATTACTTAAAAACTTGAGATGAAAGCAAAACTTATTTCAATATTAAAAATACCTTTATACATTTGCTATTTGCTCGTCTTGTTTGTAGGCTTGGGACTGGCTTATGAAAAATTTTTGCGTACACCATCATCATCTCAGATAGAAAGATATTTGGATGAAACAGATTTTGAAATTTCTGGTAAAATAGAATGTGTGGAATGTTGTGATCAGAGTAAGCAAATATATAAAATGAGTTATGATGAAGTATGTATAAAAAATAAAGTTCACGATGACGAGTGTTATTGGGGGGTATTAGACACAATAGAAAAAAACATATATTTTTGTTCTTACGAGCTTAAATTAGATTCTGTTTACATAAACTCTAAGGAAAGAAGGATATCTTGCAGTGTAAACGACACTTCAAAAATCGTACAATTTAGGGTTTTTGATTTGTATATCAGAAGGTTAGAAAAATATGCTAAAGAAGGCACGATAAAGTTTTAAATGTTATTTGGCTTTAACGAGCATTTGGGTTTCTAAAGTTTTTTATTCACGTGTTCATTTATTATTATCTTTGTCATATTCTATGTCATAATGAGGAATATATGAAGAGAAGTGCAGTTTTATTGTTTCTGCTGATGCTTTCTTGCTTCGCGATGGGTGCGGAGGAGGTTAGTGACCCCAACTTTCCAAATTTCTCAAGGATGTCCGCCAAAATATCCAAATGCTCAACAAGAGGGTGGATAAGTGTGAATCCATGTTGAAAAAGAAAAAGAGGTAATTTGTAATCAACATAAATCATAAAATATGATGACAACGCACAAAATCATTTGGTGTTTCCCGTTATTTATTATCATCATGCTTTTGTCGTCCTGTGGAAGTTCAAATCAGGAAAATGTTCAGAGTACTGATGATGAGATCGATACAATTGTACAAGAACCCAACGGGGAATACGAAGAAAATTTGGATGATGAATATAATATGAACCTGGAGTTTGTCATGGATTCAGAATGTAATCTTACCGATAAGTATTTCGATTTTGACTATTCCGATCAATCAGAGGATGAGTTAGAGGAGGATGAGAATATATATCTTTTATCCATAAAAAGTGGACACCATCCGACTCGTGACTTGACAATCAAGAAAATTTCTCATCAATACTGCTATTGGGGGTATCCTAGTTCTTCAGATATAGAATGTGTATTTGAAAAGGGCAAGTTGGTATGGATTAATGCTGTTTGTGACAGTCTGTTTGACTATTACATGGATTCTATGTCGAATTGTGCCAAGTATCAGTATCGTTATTGTTTTGATAAGAATGGTGATCTGGTAGAGTGTCACAAAAAGGAGGTTCATGGAACTGTCGGCAAGGAGGATTCTCTTCTTGCGGTTTTCAAAAAACAGAAGTTATCCCCATGTGAGTGCAGGGAGGAAAATGATGAATTTCTATTGTTGATCAGGGATATACTTGATTTTCTGGAAAAGAATAAATGATGGTGGTTCTCAGCCTGAAAGGCTGCAACAGATATAGCCCATGGGTATCGCCCTGGGTAGGGTATTCATATCATTATTATGGTCGACGAAAATGCAAAAAAGCACAGGAAAATTCTCTGAAAATGCCCGAAATGGTCGAGTTTTTTTGATGGAAGATTTTTGTATTTGTTTGATTGTGAATGATGTATGAGTTACACGTTTTTAACATAAAGGGATTTATATTACTTAAAAACTTTGCGTATTCCGCTATTTTGATTTTTTGTTTTCTTTACTAATATCTTGTTTCGTTTTATTTTATTTATTATATTTGCATCACGTTTGATAGGGAACAGGCCTATCAGTAAAACCGAACTCACGCATAACCTTAGAGCGGTATCGTAGGAATAACCTATCATTTATTTGGTAGGTTTTTTTCATTTTATTTGACCTTTTTTGTTTTTAACATAATGGGCTTTATATTACTTAAAGACTTAAATTTTTATGTTATATTTGCTCAGAGAAGAAGAACTTTAAAATTTACTGCTATGGCAACAATGAATGACTTGCAACAACTTAAATTCCCTTTGAATGATGCTCAACTTGAATTGCTAAAAACATTCGCTTTTGGGTTGAAAAAGACGGAATTGAAAGAGTTATGTGGAATCCTTAAAAAATTCACCGATGAAGTCTTGCAAAGAAGAGTGGATGAAGAGGTGGAAAAAGGTAACTGGGTTAAATTGCAGAAAGCAAAATAATGGAAAAAATTGTTTTGTTTTTAACATAAAGGGATCTATATTACTTAAAAACACAGAGAATAATTTTAAAAAATTATTGCTATGGCAACATCAAAGAAATATTTAACTACTGGATTCAGACCAATTCCTATGATTTTTGGTGCTGAGGGTAGAAGATTTATGGAAAGAGCAAAGAATCCACCGAGACTTTCAAAAGATGAAATGGACAGAATCAATAGAAATTATGAAATATATAAAGCAGCAGAAGAGAGAGGAAGACTAAAAAGAGAAGAAAGAATCAGAATATGGAAGGAGAGAGAGCAAAATAAATTGAATGGAAAAACAAGAAAATAAATTATATATAGATAGACTTACGGATGAACCCAACTCTTTATTGTTTTTAACAT
>Ga0310696_10001052_pt1 | contig 40674 bp, 40 predicted proteins | sample AusTroGonzalo_MG_4_FD_203885 | JGI IMG/M metagenome (GOLD analysis project Ga0310696, IMG submission 203885) | Bovine rumen microbial communities from tropical cattle in Woodstock, Queensland, Australia - Gonzalo_02 (v2) (version 2) | ecosystem: Host-associated > Mammals > Digestive system >... | reverse complement strand
GACCTCGACGGTCAGGTGGTCTCCCGGGGCGATCCCTCGGGCGTCACGGAGCGGCAGATCCGGGAGACGCTGGCGGGCTTCGTCGGCGATCAGATGCAGATCCCGCCCATGGTGTCGGCGGTCAAGATCGGCGGCAGGAAACTCTGCGATCTCGCCCGCAAGGGCAAAGAGGTGGAGCGGGACCCCCGGCCCGTGCACATTTTCGATATAGCCGTCACCTCCTGTCGTCTGCCCCTGTGCACATTCACCATGACATGCTCCAAGGGGACCTATGTCCGGACCCTCGTCACCGATGCGGGGCGGAAGCTGGGCACGGGCGCCGTGCTCACGGGACTGCGCCGGGTCCGCAGCGGCCGCTTCGACGTCAAGGACGCCCTGACGGTGGACACGCTCAAAAGTTTTTCACAGGACGATCTGGCCCGGTATCTTGCCGGATTCCTCGCGCACCTGGCGAAAGGAAATGACTTATGAGTTCTCAGAACGACATCTCCATAACCGACATCGACCGGGCGCTGGAGACGCTGCCCGGCGCTTTCACCATCGGGGATCTGCAGAAGCATCTGGGCAACCGGTCCGACGGTTTGGCCCGGCGGCTGGAGCGGCTTCTCGACGGCGACGACCGTTTCTTCAACATCCCCGGCGGAGCATTTCAGCGCCGGGAGGATTTTTTCAGGGGCTTCAAGTTCGCCGTGACCTTCGACAGCTGGGAGATCGGACAGGGCTTCCTCATCCCCGGCCACCGTTTTTCCCCGTTCCTCCACGCGGACGTGTTCCCGTCGGAGACGGTCCTCCTGAAAGACGGCAAGGAGATCCCCCGCCGGGAGATCACCCTGCCCCTGGGACAGGCCTTTCACTATCACATGCTCCTGGGCAGCGACAACGTCTTCGATTTCCTGCTGGCGGACTCCCCGGCCAACGCCGCGCTCCGCTCCTCCCGGGGCGCCGGCGAACAGGTGACGCTGACCGTTTACGACCTCGGCGAGCTCTTCCGCAGCAGCAACGCTTCCGAGGGCGACGCGCTCATCTGCGAAGTCGCCGATTATCACAAGGGCGTGCTCAACGTCGCCTTTCTGCCGGGCAGCCGGCGCAGCAGCGTCCGGCGCAAGGCGTGGGAAGAGGTCTTCGACGAGGCCCTGACCAAAGTCTGCGACCGTTTCGAGGACTATCTCGACATCACCGAACAGCTGGCCTGGGGGCTTTACTACGGCGGGGACGTGCTCCGCAGTCCCGACTGCAGTCTCGACGAATACATCCGGCTCTCGGCAAAAATGACCATCCGGGCCGACGGCGATCACGCGGTCCTCGCCGTTCGGAACGAGGAGAAGACGGCCGATCCCGAGGATGCGGGGAGCGTTTCGGATATCCTCACCCTCTCCCGCGGCGAGACCGGCAGTCTGCAGGGCATCGTCAGGGAGCTGGGCAATCCCGTCACCCTGCCGGAGATCGACGCCTATATCCTCGACGAGTGTTTCGCCCGGGAGTCCGATTTCGACGCCATCTTCCGCCGCATCTTCGGCGCGGCGGAGAACGTCTGCGCCGACGAGGCCCAGCAGGCGTATCTTGCCAACTACCTCGAGGAGCGCTTCGAGGAGCTCCACGACAATTACGACCGGGCGGGCGACGAGACCAAAGCCCCCCTGCGGTCGGAGATTCTGGAAGGCATCGACGCGAAGCTGGAGTTCTTCAAAATGCTCTCCGATATGGACGCCGATCCCGAGGCCTTCGATCATGAGGACATGCACCGGCTGGCCGAGATCGACCTGCGGCTGGACGAGATGCTCAAACTGCTCAACTCCGTGAGCTACACCCCCGATCAGCCGGAACTGGAGAAGATCGCAGGTCTGGTGGAGACGCGCCTCGACGAGCAGCAGGAATTGATCGAAAAACTGTCTTCGAAAATCAAATCACGTTCATCATAAAAAGGAAAGAAGAAAAAAAATGAGTTCCAAACTCCTTGCCAGCGGCAACGAAGCCATCGCCATGGCGGCGTTCGACTGCGGCGTCAATCTGGGATGCGGCTACCCCGGCACGCCCAGCTCCGAGATCCTGGACACCTTCAGCTCCCTCGGCGGCGCCGCCGAATGGGAGCCCAACGAAAAGTGCGCGCTCGAGACCGCCATCGGCGTCGCCCTCGCGGGCGGCCGGGCCATCGTCACCATGAAGCACGTGGGGCTCAACGTCGCCGCCGATCCCCTCTTCACCATCGCCTACTCCGGGACCCCCGGCGGACTTGTCATCATCACCGCCGACGATCCGGGCATGGCCTCCAGTCAGAACGAACAGGACAACCGCCGCTACGCCCGGGCCGCCGGTGTTCCCATGTTCGAGCCCTCCGACTCCCAGGAGTGCTACGACTTCCTCAAGGCCGCCTTCGAACTGGCCGACAAGTACCGGGGGCCCGTGCTGTTCCGCGTGACCACGAGAGTCTGCCACTCCAAGTGCGTCATGGAGCGTTCGGAAGAGCGCACGGCAAAACGCACGGGCTCCTACACCGTCGACCCCGCCTCCAACGTCATGGTCCCGGCCTTCGCCCGGCGCGCCCACAAGCGGCTCCGCGCCGATCTGGCCGAAATGGCCGCCCTCAATGAGAACAACACGTACAACAAGTGGATCAAGGGCTCTTCCGATCTCGGAATCATCACCAGCGGCATCGCCTTCCAGCACGCGAGGGAAGCCGCGCCTCAAGCCTCCATCCTCAAACTGGGCTTCACCTATCCTCTGCCCCGGGAGACGATCAAAAAATTCGCGCAGTCCGTCGAACGCTGTCTCGTCGTCGAAGAGGGCGACCCCGTGCTCTTCGAGGAGATCGGCTCCTTCGGCGTCGCCGTGGAGAACAAGCCCGAGATGTACCGTTTCGGCGAGCTGAACGTCGAGCGCGTGCGCCGCATCATCGCGGGCGACGTTACGCCTGAACCCGCCCCCGCGCCGGGCAAGCCGCCGCAGCTGTGCCCCGGCTGTCCCCACCGCAAGACCTACGAGGTGCTGCGGGATATGAAGTGCATCGTCTCCGGCGACATCGGCTGCTACACGCTGGGCGTCATGCCGCCCTTCAACGCGCTCCACAGCTGCGTGTGCATGGGCGCCAGCATCACCGTTGGTCTGGGTCTGCGCAAGATGCTGCCCGAAGCCGAAGCCCGCCGGGTGGTGAGCGTCATCGGCGACAGCACCTTCCTCCACACCGGCATCAACGGCATCGTCGAAATGATGTACAATCCCCCCGCCACGGGGCATGTGGTGGTCATCCTCGACAACGGGACCACCGCCATGACGGGACTGCAGGAGCATCCCGGCACGGGCCGCCATCTGGACGGCAGTTCCGCCTTCGCTCTCCGCCCCGAGGACGCCGTCCGGGGCCTCGGCGTGAAAAACGTGGACATCGTCGACACCACCGCGGAGCCGGAGAAATTCGCGGAGATCCTCGCAAAGCGTCTGGCCGGGAACGAGTGCAGCGTCATCATCGCCCGCAGGCCCTGTATCCTGGCGCTGGCTAAACACAAGGCGGCCCAGGCCGCAAAAGGAGAATGACACATCATGGTCACCAATATCATCGTCGCCGGTCTCGGCGGTCAGGGCGTTCTGAAAGTCACCGACATTCTGGCCGAAGCGCTGTTCCGCAGCGGTTATGACGTCAAGAAGAGCGAAGTCCACGGCATGAGCCAGCGGGGCGGTTCGGTCTCCAGCGAAGTTCGTTTCGGCGACGCCGTCGCAAGTCCCATGGTCCCCGCCGGGGAGTGCGACTATCTCGTCGTGATCGACTCCTCGCAGGTGGAGGTGGTCAGGGACAAGCTCCGCGCGGGCGGTTTCCTGCTGACGCCGGACGACGTTCCCAAGGAGAAGCTCGCCCATCCCAAAGCGCTGAACACCATGCTGCTGGGAGCCCTCTCGGTGAAACTTCCCGTCAGGGAGGAGCTGTGGCGCGAAGTGCTTTCGTCTTCCTTCCCCGAAAAGATCCGCGCCCTCAATCTCGACATGTTCGAACTCGGCCGAAACGCCGCAAAATAAAGGAGAAATATCATGCGCACCGTCAAACAGCTTTCCCTTTTCGTCGAAAACACGCCGGGCAGCATCTCCAAGGTCTGCCGGGTCCTCAAGGAAAACAATTTGAGCATCAGCACCCTGAGTCTGGCCGACACCAGTGAGTTCGGGATCCTCCGTCTGCTCATCAAGGAGAGCGACGCCGCGGCGAAGGCTCTGACGGCGGCGGGCTTCGTGGTCAAGTCCGCCGACGTGCTGGCGCTGACCGTTCCCAACCGGGCCGGGGGACTGTCGGAGATCTTCGACATCCTCGACAAGCACGATCTCTCGGTGGAGTACATGTACGCTTTCACGGCAGGCAACTCCGAAAAGGCGGTCATCGTTTTCCGCTTCGAGGATCCCGCCCTCGCCCTCGAAAAGATCTCCGGCGAAAAAGTGGAGCTGATCGGCCCCGAGGAGCTTTTCGCGTAACAAATCGGGGAAACTTTGCGTTTCCTTTGACCTGACGGGGTTTTTATGGAGAAACTGCTGGATATTCTGAGCGTCGCGGGATCGCTGCTCTTCGTCTTTTTCGCCATCGGGCTGTGCATTTTCTTTCACGAGCTGGGCCACTTTCTCGCGGCCAAGTGGCGGGGACTGCACGTCGACGCCTTCGCACTCGGATTCAAGCCCTTCTGGCGCAAAAAACACAAGGGCGTCGAGTACCGTCTGGGCTATCTGCCCTTCGGCGGCTACTGCGAGATCCCCCAGGTGGACGCCACGGGCGAAGCGCCCAAGACGGCGGACGGAACGGTCCTGGAGCGGGCAAAACCTCTCGACCGGGCCATCACCGCTTTCGCCGGTCCCTTCTTCAACGTGCTCTTCGGCCTGCTCCTCGGCTGCGTCGTCTGGTTCTTCGGCATGCCGCAGGACTCCCCCAAGATGCGCTCGCTCAAGGTCATCAGCGTGGATGAAACGGGGCCGGAATACGCCGCGGGCCTGCGCAGGAACGACGTGATCGTCAAGCTCAACGGCAAACGCTTCTTCGACACTTGGGCGAAATTCGTGAGCCAGATCCTCTTCACCATCGGCGAAGTCGAACTGGAGGTCGTCCGCGACGGCAAGCCCCATGTGATCCGCTACGTGCCGAAGATCAACCCCAAGGCCCCGGGCAATCTCAGGTCCGAGGGCATCGCGTGGCCCTACTTCAAAGTCCTGATCCCCCTCGAGCTTGTCCCGAAACCGGGTTCGGCGGCGGAAAAGGCGGGCATCCGCAAGGGGGATATCCTGCTTGCCATCGACGGCAAGAGCATCGAGGAGTTCCACGAGTTCCAGACCCTGCTCGACCTCAGCGAGGGCAAAGTCCTGGAGCTGGATCTCCTGCGGGGCAAGGAGAACATCCGCGTGCGGATCGCCCCCTCCCCCATCCCCGATCTGAGCGAGGAATTCAACCGGTATCTGATCGGCGCGGACATCCAGCCCGCCCCTGAGGGTAAAGGCGCGCAGGTATTGCAGGCCCGCCCGGGACTTCCGGCGGAACTGGCCGGGATCCGCAAGGGCGACATCCTCCTTGCCGTGGACGGCCGGGAGACGGCGACCCCCGCGGAATTCATCATGGCCGTTCAGGAACGGAAAGACAGGCCCTTCAAACTGCGCTGCTCCCGGGAAGGAAAAATTTTCGAAGCCGCCGTCACCGCCCGAAAAATCGTGCCGCGCACCATCGGCGTGAGCATCCTGCTTCTGGATCACCCCACGCCCTTCCAGCTTCTGGTCTCCACCGTCGAAATGAGCTGGAAATCCCTGCGGGGCATCATCATCGGCATCGGCAACAAGCTGGGCTTCACCGAGAAGCAGAGCTCCATCAAGCCCAGTCACATGTCGGGCCCCTTGGGCATCGGCATGGTGCTCTTCAACTCGGTGCACAAGTCGTCGCTCATCAGCGGCATCTACTTCACCGTGGTGATCTCCTTCGCGCTGGCCATCTTCAACCTGCTGCCCTTCCCCGTGCTGGACGGGGGGCACATCCTCTTCGGCGTCATCGAAATGGCCGCGGGACGCCCCCTGCCCAACGGAGTGATCAAGGCGCTCTCGAACATCTTCGTCGCTCTGCTCATCGGTCTTATGATCTACGTGACTTTCTCGGACAGCCGCCGGCTCTACAGAGAGTTTTTCCCGGCGGGACAGTCCCCTGCGGAGAAGAAAAATGCCGACACCGCGCCGCAAAACCCGTGAGTTCCGGGTGGGGAACGTGCCCGTCGGCGGCAGCGCCCCCGTTTCGATCCAGTCAATGACCAACGTGCCGACGCGCGATCCCGACGCCGCGCTGGAACAGATCGGCCGCCTCGCCCGCCTCGGCTGCGACATCATCCGCGTCGCCGTGGATGACGACCGGGATATCCGGGGACTGCGGGCCGTCACGGCGGCCAGTCCGATCCCCGTGGTGGCGGACATCCAGTTCGACGCCGCGACCGCCGTCGGGGCCGTGGAGGCCGGAGCGGCGGCGGTCCGGCTCAATCCGGGACTGGTGCGCGACGCCCGGCAGCTGAAGCCCGTGGCCGAAGCGGTCCTCTCCCGCGGCGTTCCCGTCCGCGTCGGCGTCAACTCAGGCAGCGTGGGGACCGAGGCGGTCAAGCGCAAAATAGCTCAGGGCCTCTCCCACGACGAAGCTCTGGTCTCCGCGCTGGTGGAGGCCGCCTTGCGCCAGTGCGACCAGCTGGAGTCCCTGGGCGTCTCGGCCATCAAGGTCGCGCTCAAAAGCTCCAGCGTCCCCGTCACCGTCGCCGCGTACAGGGAATTCGCCCGCAGGACGGATTACCCGCTCCATCTGGGCGTCACCGAGGCGGGAACAAAGACCCGGGGAATCGTCAAATCCGCCTGCGGCATCGGGGCTCTTCTGCTGGAGGGCATCGGCGACACGCTGCGCGTCAGCCTGACCGCCCCGCCGGAGGAGGAGATCTCCGCGGCGTTGAGCATCCTCGAAAGCTGCGGACTGCGCCCGGCGGCGCCCGAGATCGTCTCCTGCCCCACCTGCGGACGAACGGAGATCGACCTGCCGGGACTCGCCGACAGGGTGGAAAAGCTCGTCTGTCAGATCAAAAGCTCCGGCAAAAGGATCCGTCTCGGCAAGATCGCCGTCATGGGGTGTCCCGTCAACGGTCCGGGAGAGGCGAAGGACGCCGATCTGGGCATCGCCGGGAGCCGCTCCGGGGAGCAGATCCTCGTTTTCAAGGCGGGCAAAGTCCTCGGCGCCTTCCCCTGCGAAGAGGGGTTCGCCGTCTTCGAAAAAGAACTTCTCGACAGCTGCGAATGAACCGATCGACCGAAAACGACAGGATCTTTCCGCTGACCGCCCTGCTGATCCTCGCGGCCGGAGCGCTTCTCCGCGTCCAGACCCTCTTCGGCGCGCTGGAGTACGACGAGATTTGGAGCCTCGAAAATTTTTCCGGTCTGCCGATCGCAAAGATCTTCACGGAGCTCGCCCTGCCCAACAACCAGCCCCTCAACTCGCTGTGGATCAAATTCGCTTCGGCTGCCGGCGGGCCGGTATGGAGCATCAGGCTCCACTCCCTCCTGGCAAGTCTTGCGACGCTCCCCCTCGCGGGCTTCATCGCTTACGTCCTCTCGGGGAGGAAAAAGGCCGCGTTCCTCTGGGGCATGCTCTTTCTCGCCCTCTCCGTGCCGGACGTCATCTACGCCGCACTGGCCCGGGGGTACGCGCTTCAGGTGTTCTTCCTCGCCCTCTACGCGGCGGGACTGGCCGCCTGCGGTTCCCTGCGGCCGCAGAAAAAATATCTGTCTTACCTTCCCGAAGCCGCCGTCTTCGCGGGCGGTGCGGGCGCCGTACTCACATTGCCGACCAGCGTCATGTATCTTTGCGCCATCACACTTGCGGCGTGGCTGATTTACGGGAAGAGACCGCAGGCAGGCCTTCTCGTCGTTCTGGGCGCGGGCGCGATCCTGACGCTGGCCTTCTGTCTGGGCAACTATCAGCAGCTCGATGCAGCGCGCAAGTGGGGAACGCCCCTCTCGACCTGGCGCGGATTTTTCTTCTTTGTCTCCGGTACGCTCGATCGGCTCTTCACTCCCGGCGTGATCCCGCTTCTGGCAGTTTTGATGTGTTTTCTGCGGCGGCGGGCCCTGCCCGTCCTGCTCGTCATCGCGCTTCCTCTCGGGGCGGCGGTCCTCAGCAACGCGGGTCCGGACCGGGCCTATCTGCCCTTCTGCGCCGCGGCGGCCGTCGCCGCGGGAGCCTGCGCGGCCGAAGTGCAAAGCCGCCTGAAAAACAAAACCTTCCGCGTTGCCGGAGCGCTTCTTTTCGCGGGCGTCTCCGCGGCGCTGCTGTCGATACAGCTGCCCCGCTGGCGCACAGCGGACTGGAGGACCGTCTACGAAAAGGCCTCTAAGGAACCCTTTTCCGTGCTGGTCGTCCACCGGGCCACCAGCGGGTACCCGCTGGGCTGGAACAACCGTCCGGCCATCTACACCGACTTCGTCAACAGACTGCTGGACAGATCCCGGGAAAGGGAGCTGGTCATGTTCGACGGTCCGGGGCGGATCAACGGAAACGACAGTTCCGACTGCGAAGCGGTCCTGACCGTTCCCTCCGCGGGCCGGGGGGAAGTGCTGGGCGGTCTGGCCTGCCGGAGATACAAACTGCGGGAAGTCTCTTCCGCAAGTCCGGGAGAGGCTGTGCTCATCGCTCTGCGCCCGGTGCCTTCCGAAACGGCCGGCGCGATGCTGTCGGCACTGGGAAAAAGCGGTCTTGTGAGATTGAAGCTCAACCCGTGGCTGTGCTACCGCATTGACCGCCCGGAGGGCAGTTACCGCTACGCGCTTCTGGCGGGGATCGTTCCGGAAAACAGCGCCATCGACCTCACAAGCTTCATCTCTTCCGCGGGAGGGGCCGTTTCGGTCTACAGGTTCGAGCCGTAAAGGCACGCTACAGTTTTTTGCGCAGATCGCAGGCGACGTCGCGGATGATGTCGTCGAGGACGAACCGGGGCGTCCAACCCGTGAGAGCGGCAAGTTTCGCCGTGTCGGGACAGCGGCGGCGCATATCCTCGAAGCCCTGCTCGTAAGCCTCGTCATAGGAGAGGAATCGGATTTCGGAACGGCTGCCGGTAAGCTCGATCACCCGGCGGGCCAGCTCGAGGATGGAGACCAGCTCCTGACTGCCGATGTTGTAGACCTGCCCCACGGATCCCGGAGCGGCCAGAAGCAGTTTCAAAGCCCGGACCACGTCGCGGACGTGGCAGAAACACCGGGACTGTTTCCCGTCGCCGTAGACGCTGATGGGTTCGTTCCGCAGCGCGGCGCCGACGAAACGGGGCACGACCATGCCGTACCGCCCGGTCTGACGGGGGCCAACCGTATTGAAGAAGCGGACGACCGTGCCGGGGAAGGCGCCGGTCCGCTGGTAGGCCATGAGGTAGAACTCGTCGAGGAGTTTGCTGCATGCGTAGCTCCAGCGGGAGTTCATGGGGGAGCCGATCAGAAGATCGTCGGTCTCCGAAAATTTCTCGCGGGTGGACTTGCCGTAAACCTCGCTGGTGGAGGCGACCACGACGCGCCTGCCGTACTTCGCCGCCGGGATCAGCACGTTTTCCGTACCGTGGACGTTGGTCGTGATGGTCCTCACGGGATCCTTGACCACCAGCTCCACCCCCACGGCCGCTGCCAGATGGATGACGCAGTCGGCGTCACGCACGAGGGAGTCGATCTCCCGGGGAGACGTCACCACGTCGAGCTCGATGGTCTTCAGCGCGGGGGCTCCCGCGAGATGGGCGATATTTTCCGGCGTGGACGTGGAAAAATTATCGACGATGGTGACTTCGTGCCCGTCTTCGAGCAGAGACTCCGCAAGATGACTGCCGATGAACCCGGCGCCTCCGGTGATGAGGTATCTCATAGATTTTTACTCCTGATGATGCCGAACAGTCCGGTCAGAGGTCCGGAGAGCACGTAGGCGGTGACGATGACGGCGATCCCGGCGGTGCGGAACACGGCCGCGATCACGATCAGGATGGCCAGAATGAGCATTTTTTTGCGGCTCTTCCTCACGGAAAACAGCCAGCGCCCGGCGTGGATGTACGGGATCCGGCTCACCATCAGGAGACCGAGGATCGCGGTATACACGGGCAGGACGAAAGCGAATTTCTCCACGGGCAGCGCCGTGTCGTGGGCAAAGAAGACCGCCACGCAGATCGCCGCCGCCGCCCCCGGCGAGGGCATGCCGGAAAACCAGGCGGGATCCCCTTTTTTCTCGGCGGACATGGCATGGACGTTGTACGTCGCCAGCCGCAGCGCGGCGCAGCCGATGTAGACGCTGCAGAGCAGATAGACCGCGGCGATCTGCAGAGGCCCCATGACGCCGTCGCGGAGCGAATCGGTCATGACCACCACCACCACCGCCGGAGCGACGCCGAAAGTCACCATGTCCGAGAGGGAGTCCATCTGGATGCCGTGGACGCTGGCCGCGTTGAGCGCCCGGGCGGCCAATCCGTCGAAGGCGTCGAAGATCATGGCCGAAAAGATCATGATCGCGCTCACGCAGAACACCCCGAGCACATCCTCAGGATCGCTCCGGTAGACCTGGAGCGTGTAGAGGATCGCGGCGAAGCCGCAGAGGGAGTTGCAGATGGTGAGCAGATTGGGGACAAAACGGAGAAAGTGCTTCGTTTTGTCGCTGAGAAGGAGCTTTTTCTTCATGGAGCCCTACTCCGTCAGCGTCGCGAGAACGGAAGAACCGCCCTTGACCTTGTCGCCGACCTTGACGCAGATCTCGGCGCGGCCGACGGGCAGGAAGAGTTCCGTCCGGGAGCCGAATTTGATCATGCCGTAGATCTCGCCCTTTTTGAGCTTCCGCCCCGGCGTGACGGGACAGACGATCCGGCGGGCGATGGCCCCGGATATCTGACGGACCGCGACGGGCAGACGGCTCTCCTCGTGAACATAAGTTCCCGAAATGGTCATGGCCTCGTTGCGCTGGGAGGCCCCCTCATCGCGGGCGTCGAGATATCCGCCCTCGCGGTAGCTCACGTTTTCGACCGTGAAATCCACAGGAGCGCGGTTGACGTGCACGTTGAACACCGAGAGGAAGATCCCGATGCGCACCGCAGGGCCCTCGAAAGGCGGGATCTTGAAATCCTCCACCTCGACGATATCGCAGACCGTCCCGTCGGCGGGACTGGTTATGAGACAGGGATTGGCGGGGATCCGGCGGTGGGGACTGCGGAAAAAGGCCGCGATCACGAGAAAGAGCAGCGCCGCGACCGCCGCGATGACGATCCCCGTCCTCACGAAGCCTTTTTCGAAAACCAGATACCAGCATCCGGCAAGGATCAGCAAGAGAACGATCAGAGCCGTTCCCCACTCACGAATTCCATAATGCGTCAATGTCATAGTCGGAAACCTCCGTTTTTACCGAAACCACGGAGTAAATATAACTCCACAACCCGCTCATTACAAGAAAAACGGGGGGGAAATCGGCGAAAAACGGTCCTTTTTCAGCGCCCGCGGCTCAAGCCGGGGACGTAACTCCGGTTCCGCAGGGAGTCGAAGGACTCGCCCTCCCGGTGCTTCAGATACCCCAGCTGGAACAGCATCCGGTCGGAGTAGCCGTTGAAGAGCAGCCGGATGTCGAGATCGGGGGCGAGCCCAGACGCGCCGGATCGTAAACGGATTCCGCGCTGTCCACTCGGGCGATGTACAGCGAGGCGTAGAGCACGGCGCTCAGATAATACCGGATCGCGACGTCCGGATCCGACTTGAAGCGGAGCCCCAGATTGAGCGCGCAGTCGGCCAGGGTCTCGATGTAGACGCCTTTGGGTTCCGAGCTGTACAGCTTCTCCAGCTTTTCCAGCAGGCGGGCCGGCTCGTCGCGGTAGAGGTCGTTCAGCAGAAAGTTGCCGAGGACGTTCACGCTGCCGGGCATCAGCCCGTCATACCCGCGCATCATGGTGCTGCTGTACTCCGCCCGCCGGTCGGGACCGACCTTTTCCACGCCGACCTCGTCCGAAACGCATCCCGAAAACAGAAGGAGTGCCAGCACGCAGCAGAGCGGACCGGAGGCGAACAGTCTTTTCATGACCGCCGCTCCAAGCCCGAGGGAAGGGTCTTCCACCTGCGGTAGATCTGGGGAACGATGTATTTGATGACGGAAGCGGCGGGGAGCGCGAAGATCATGCCGGAGATGCCGGCGAAAACGGCTCCCAGCAGCACGACGATGATCGTCTCGAGCGTCGTGAGCCCCAGAGACTCCCCGATCACGGCGGGGTAGAGGATGAACTGTTCGACGACGCCGCTGTAGATCAGATAGAAGACCAGCAGACCGAGGATCTGCACGCCACTCGCGTCGCCGATGGCGATGGTGGTGAGCAGCGCGACGAGACACCCCAGCACCGGACCGATGTAGGGCAGAAGGATGCCGCATCCGGCGATGAGCCCGAGAACGGGGAAGTAAGGGAGCCCCAGCAGAAAGAACATCGTCGTGTAGACGATGGTGTCGGTCAGCATCAGCAGCAGATACCCCCGGACCCAGATCCGGAGCCGGGAAAAGGTCCCGCTCAAGATGATCCGGGCGTCGGCGACGGTGTTCTCGTCGGCGCCGGGGAGCCACTTGCCGTTGAAGACGGTCCGGACGAGGTACTCGCTCTGCCGTCCGGAACTGCTGTCCGTCCGGCAGAACTCGGCCAGTTTGAAAAGGAAAAGCAGTCCGAAGAACACCGAAAGCACGATGTCGCCGACAATCGAGATGACGGTACCCACCACGCTTGCAGTGAAGTTGACGACGCCGCCCGTCGACCGCAGGACGATGCGGATCACCTCGTTTCGGGTCTTGTCGTCCCTGAGGCTCTCGCGGATCAGCTCCACGCCGCGCCGGACGGCGGGATAACGGCTGAAACGGTCCTTGATCCTTTCCAGATGCTCTTCGATCCGGAGGAGGTATCTGTTCTTCGTCTCAGCGGGCCGGGCGGACGGGAGAGACGAATCGGCTTTCCGGCGGACGTCGATGGTGCGGTGCGTGCGGGCCACATACCTTCCCGTCAGCGCCGAGGCTCCCGAAAGAACGCCCAGAAAAACGATCGCGACAAGGAGCACCGTCACGGAAATGGCCTGCCGGGTGATCCGGCGGTCGGAAACACTGCGCGGATCGGCGGCCGCTTCCTGCCCGGGACGGCGGCTCACCGCCTGACGGAGACGGTTGAGCGGCAGAAAAAGTCCCTCGAACAGGCTGACGAGCGCGAAAACGATCCCGCGGCGGCGGCGGATCCGCCCCTCGAAAAATTTCTCCAGCGGCAGGAGCAGATACGCGCCGATCAGGCCGAAGATCACGGAGCGCAGCAGCGTCGCCGTCAGGATGAAGACGCCGATCACGATCAGCGCGGCGACGATCCCCGCCCCGGAACGGATCAGCTCGTCGTGGGCCTTTCTCTCGGCCTCCACGGCTGCGAGCAGGGAAACGAATTCCTCCTCCGGAAGACCGGCGCGGCAGGCGAAGTCTCCGAGAAGCCCCCGGCTCCTGTCGTTCATGACATCGCACAAAAGCGCCAGCAGAACGAGAAAGCGGAGCAGCTTGCACAGATCCTCGCGGGACATCGCGCCGAGGTCGGACGCCGCCTTTTCGGGCGTGGTCTCGGCCACCTCCCGGAGCAGACGGATCTGGCGGTTGGACTCCTCCATGCCCCGCTGCTCCTCGATGAGCTCGCGAACGATCTCAAGACGGGCCCCCGAGATCTCGCCGTCTTCAGCCAGCATGGTCCTGACGAGAGCGAGAACGGCCTTCTGGCGCTCCTCTTCACGGTCGTCTCCGGAAAACACGCCGGCGAGCATCCCGTAGGAGCGCTTGAGGGAGTGCTTCAACCCGCCCGCGCGGAGCACGGAGGGCGAAAACCGGGAGAACCAACCCGCCATCAGAGGACCTCGACCCTGCGGCTGCCGGAAACGACTTCACCGACGACGTCCGCGGCAAATCCCGCGCCCCGGATGACTTCGAGGGAGGCGTCGACGGCCCCGGCGGGCACGAACCAGACCATGCCGATCCCCATATTGAACACGCGGTAGGCTTCGGATTTCTCCACTTTGCCCATGGAGGTGAGGAGCTTGAAGATCGGCGGCACCGGCATGACATCGCTGCGGAAGATCACGTCCACGTTTCCGGGCAGGATCCGGGGCACGTTGTCGTAAAGCCCGCCGCCGGTGATATGGGCGATGCCGTCGAGGGGGATATTGCGTTTCATCGCCTCGCGGATGGCCGGGTAGTAGCAGACGTGAGGATGCAGCAGCGCTTCGCCCACGGTTTCGTTCAGCCCATCCGGACGGCTGTGGACCGTGAGGCCCCCATCGGCAAAGAGGATCTTGCGGGCCAGGCTGAAGCCGTTGGTGTGAAGCCCGTTGGAGGCGATCCCGATGGCGGCGTGACCGGGGGCGATCCGGGTCCCGTCGATGATCTTGGAGCGTTCCACGACGCCGGTGATGACGCCGACGAGATCGAAATCGTTGCCGTACATGCCGGGCATCTCGGCGGTCTCGCCGCCGAGGACGGCGCAGTTCGCCTCGCGGCAGGCGCGGGCGATCCCGCTCAGCACCAGTTCATACAGGGGACTGCGCAGTTTGCCGATGCCGATGTAGTCCATGAAGTAGATGGGCTCGGCCCCCTGCACGGAGATGTCGTTGATGCAGTGGTTGACTATGTCGCACCCCACGGTGTCGTACTTTTCCATCATCATGGCGATCATGAGCTTGGTCCCCACGCCGTCGATGCTGGAAACGAGAACGGGATCCTCATAGCCCTCGAACCGGGCCGAAAAGAGGCCGCCGAACCCGCCGATGGGAGCGAGCATTTCCGGACGGCGGGCGGAGGCCAGATCCTTTTTCGCCCGCGCCAGCAGTTCCGTCGCAAGATCGATATCGACACCGGCCGCCTTGTAAAGATCGCTTTTCACTTCTTTTGACATGATCGATGCTCTTTCTCTCAAAGGTTCCAGAATTTTTTGGGCCCGCTGTAAGCCATGCGGGAAGCGAGATCCATGGTGATGTCCGCGGGGATCTGCCCCCGTTCGGTCATGGTTCCGAGCACGTCGGAGAGCACCCGGCGGAACATCTCGAAACGGGAGCCGTAGCTGAGCAGTTTGCGGGAATCCGAGACCATGCCCGCGAAATTGCTGAAGACGTCGGTGGAACCGATGTACTCCAGCTGGCGCCGCATGCCGATGGGCGTGTCGTTGAGCCACCAGGCGGAACCGAGAGCCACCTTTTCCCCGAAGGCCCGGGCCACGGTGGCCAGAGTCGCCTGATGCCCGGCCTCCAGGCAGTAGAGCACGACCTTGAGCCTGTCGTCGAAGCGGTTGAGGAAGGTCACCAGACCGGGGAGATAGTCCTGATAGTGGTTGCTGACGTCGCCGCCCACATCCGGCCCGAGGCTGTCGAAGAGCTTTTTGCGCACGTCGCGCACGGCCCCGAGGTGCAGCTGGGTGACCCAGTCCGTCCGGCTGTTGAGCTCGCCGACCCGGGTCATGAAAACGCCCATGAAGCAGTCGCATTCGGCGGAAGAAAGTTTCTCCCCGGCCATGGCCTTTTTGAACACCGCGTCGGCGTCGGCAAAATCGTAATCGGCCCGAAGCGGCAGTTCGATGCCGTGATCGCTGGCCCGGCAGCCCCGTTCGGCGAAGTAGTCGTGACTGCGTTCGACGGCGGCGAAGAGGTCCTTGAGATTCGAGAGCTTCATGCCGAAGCGTTTTTCCACCTGATCCATGTAGGCGCGCCAGCCGGAGGCAAAGATCTTCATGGCCTTGTCGGGACGCCACGTGGGCCGGATCATGGTTTTTCCGAAGGCGGCGTTGGCCCGGTCGTGATCCTCCAGCTTGTCGATGAGATCGTCGGTGGAGCACATGACTTCCACGTTGAGGGGACCGGTCAGCAGGGCCTGAGGCCGGTAGGCGTCGGTGGCAAGTTTCGCGTTGACGGCCGCGTAGATCTTTTCGCCCGTGGCGGCGCTGAGCTGCTCGTCGATGCCGAAGTAGCGTTTGAGATCCAGATGGATCCATTCGTACACGGGATTGCCCGCGATCTCGGGGAAGACCCGGGCCAGCGCGAGGAACTTGTCGCGGGGAGAGGCCGGTCCGGTGATCATGGATTCGGGCACGCCCCGCTTGCGGAGCATCTCCCACACGTAGTGATCGGTGGCGGCGAAAAGCTGCCAGGCGTCGGCGTAACAGCCGTTATCGGCGATCTCCCTGACGTTGGCATGGTTGTGGGGATCGATCACCGGCAGACCTTTGATGCGGTCGAAGATCTCAAGGCCGGTACTGTTTCCGATGAGGTAATTGCTGCCGAGAAAAGCCATTTTCACATTCTCCTGTGGGTTGAAATTTGTCAGACGTTGAGCGCGGAACAGTCGGCGTCGGAGGCCAGTTCCGCGGCGTGAGCTTCGAGAAGGGGCCGGACCTCGTCACGCAGGTAGTCGGCCACCTGCTGCGGCGCGCGGCCGATGAAGGCGGACGGATCGATGAGCGAATCGAACTCCTCCCGGATGGCGGCGAAAGCGGGATCGTTTTTGATGCGGTCCAGCAGATCGTTCTCCAGACCTTCTTCCTTGACCCGGCGGCCGGCGGCCATGGAGTGGGCGCGGATCACCTCGTGGAGATCCTGACGGTTGCCGCCCTTCTTCACGGCGGCCATCAGCAGATTTTCGGTGGCCATGAAGGGGAGTTCGGCCGCGACGTGTTTGGCGATGACCTTGGGCCAGACCTGGAGATTCGAGGTGACGTCGAGCAGGATCGAGAGGATCACGTCGCAGGCGAGGAACCCCTCGGGCAGGATCAGTCTGCGGTTGGCGGAGTCGTCAAGAGTCCGTTCGAACCACTGGGTGGAGGCGGTGTACGCCGCGTTGCCCGGCAGATTCATGACGTAGCGGGCCAGGGAACAGACCCGCTCGCAGCGCATGGGATTGCGCTTGTAGGCCATGGCGCTGGACCCCACCTGTTTGGCGCCGAAGGGCTCCTCGACCTCCTTCATGTTGGCCAGGAGCCGGATGTCCGTGGCCATCTTCGCCGCGGACTGGGCCAGACCGGAGAGGATGGAGAGGACGAAATAATCGATCTTGCGGGAATAGGTCTGTCCTGAGAGGGTGATGACCCGGTCGAAGCCCATGCTGGAGGCGACGCGCTTCTCCAGCTCGCGGCATTTGGCATGATCCCCGTCGAAGAGTTCGAGGAAGCTGGCCTGGGTGCCGGTGGTCCCCTTGACGCTGCGGAAGGGCAGTTCGCGGATCTCCCGGTCCAGACGGTCGAAGTCCAGCATGAAGTCCTGGAGATACAGGGCAAAGCGTTTGCCCAGCGTGGTCAGCTGAGCGGGCTGGAGATGGGTGAAGCCCAGCACGGGCAGATCCTTGCGCGCGTCGCAGAAGTCGGCCAGCTGAGCGATGAGCCGCAGCAGTTTGCCCCGCAGGAGCTTCATGGACTCGCGCATCTGGATGAGTTCGGTGTTGTCCGTCACGAAGCAGCTGGTCGCGCCGAGGTGGATGATGGGCGCGGCTTCCGGCGCCAGCTCCGCCAGGGCCCGGATGTGGCTCATCACGTCGTGACGCAGGCCCTTCTCGATCTCGGCAACCCGGTCGAAGTCGATGTCCTCGAGATGGGACTCCAGTTCGGCGATCTGGCCGTCGGTGATGCTCAGCCCGAGCTCCTTCTCGCAGCGGGCCAGCGTGAGCCACAGCCGGCGCCACGTGGAGTGCTTGTACTGCGGCGACCAGACGTAGCTCATGGAACGCCCCGCGTAGCGGTCTGTCAGCGGATTGCAATAACCTGTCGTATTCACTCTGCTCTTCCCCACAATTTTGCTTTTTCCGGAAAATTTTTTCAAATCGCGTTTGCCTTTTGAAAAAACACCGGCTATAATATGAAACCGGACATGCGATATAAAATAATACCGCGGGGATGATAAATCAACCTTGAGCAATAAAGATTTTTTGACCGTGAACAGCGCAAATCAGGACATGGCCGTCTTCAGCGTCGTCATAAAAGTGAACGACCTCGATCTCTGCCGTACGTTTTACCGTGACGTCCTCGGCTTCGGGGATCCCGCCGTCGACAGCTCCTTCGCCGTCGGCTTCGCTCTGGCGGATAATTTCCATCTCGTTCTCGAAAAAGTGTCCGCGCCCTTCCTGGAACACGCGTCGGCCGCCACGGCCTGGTCCTTCGGATGCGCCGACCCCAAGGCCCTGTCGGCCCGCCTCGAGAGCTGCGGTTACGCCGGCCTGACCCCCATGCGGGGCTCCCGGAGGACCGACCTCTACATGGGCAGGGATCCGGAGAACAACGTGTTCCTCGTGAAAGACCTGTCCCGGACCGGGAAGTAAAGCGGTCAGCGCGCCGTGCGGCCCGCGGGACCGCCGTTTTTTTCCGTCCGGCGCTGTCTGTACCTCACCACGAGTCCCCTGACGAAGAAGTAAGTCAGAGGCGTCATCACGGCCGTCAGCAGGGCCGCGCCGATGAAGAAGGCGATGACGAGATCCCGGCCGATGCCGAAGAGAGCCTCGTAGCTCTGACGGCGGATCACATCTTCCATGATCTGTTTGACCTCGTCGAGCCCGCGTCCCTTCCCCATGATGAGCAGACCGACGTAGCACTGGGCCGGATAGAGGAGGAATATGGTGAAGTGATTGGTGATGAGCGTACCCACCGTGGCGCCGATCTTGCTTCCCTTGAGCAGGAACGCAGTGGGGATCGAGCAGATGAGCTGGAATCCGAAGGGGATCAGACAGCCGTAGAACATGCCGATCGCCCACCCCCGCGCGACGTACTCCGGAGAGGCCTTCTCCCGGACGATCTTCGCGTAGAGACGGATGAGATGTTTCCTGAAAAATTTGCGGTTCATGTCGTTCCTTTCCGCCGTTCCCGGCCCGACCGCCGATGTCTCTTCTCAAAAAATACACTTCCGGAGCAGTAAAATCAAGCCGGGAAACGGTATTTTCGCTGTCTTTGGCCCGAATGGGAAGCCCGTTCCGGGAAACGGGGCCCATTTGCATTCGGGCGCGAGACAGTTTATATTATGGGTCATGTTCTTTTTTCGAACGGGGTCGAATTTTGAGATGAGAAGGATTTTTTCAGCAGCGCTGCCGGTCCTGTTCCTCTGCGTCCTTTCCTGCCCGGGGAAGGAAACGGGGGAGCTGGACTCCATCCTCGCCTCGGTGAACGGCAGTCCCATCAGTCTTCAGGACGTCCTGCCCCTGACGCGGGCCGAGGAGTACAAGGCCTTCAGCACCCGTTCCGGCGACGCCCTGAAAAAAAGGATCGTCGAGATCCGCCGGGAGGCCGTGGACGAACTCATCGACAGGAAACTGATCCTGGAAGACTACGCAGGGAAGAAATTCGAGATCTCCGAACGGGACATCGAGAGCGCCGTGGACGAGGTCGCGCGGCGCATGGGCGTCCGCTCCCGCGACGAATTCTTGCGCGCGCTCGCCCGGCAGGGGACCAGCATCGAGGAGGTGCGGAAAAACGTCCGCGACGTCATGATCGTCCAGCTCATGCTCCACAGGGCCTTCGCCGCCGAGAGATCCGTCACGCCGGAGATGATGTTCGACTATTACAAAAAACACGGCGGCGGGAAGGACGACTCGGGGGTCGTCGAACTTGCAATGATCCTGCTCCACGGCAAGGACGAAGCCCGGACCGCGGAGATCGCCGGAGCGCTGAAGCGGGATCCTGGCAGCTTTTCCGCCCTTGCCGCGAAATGGTCCGACGGTCCCGGGAAAGAGGACGGCGGCCGCCTCGGCCGGATCCGGCACCGTCTTCTCCGGCCTGAATTTGCCGCCGCCGTCGGCACCCCGGTCAAAGGGAAGATCCACGGTCCGATCGCGACGCCGGAGGGAACGGTCTTCCTCAAGGTCCTGGACTGGATCCCCCCCGTGAAAAGGGGTTTCAAGGAGAGCCTCCCGGAGATACGCCGGGCCCTCGAGGCGGAACAGCGGAAGGCCAGCAGAAAAAATTATACACAGCGACTGAGGAAAGAGGCCATCATCAGGTACTTTTTCTGACGGACCCACAGGACGGAGCGTATGAAACTTTATTGCGAAACATGTCAGAAGCCCTTCCCCGTGACCGCGGAAGCGGGTGCGGCCGCCGTCAAATGCCCGCATTGCGGCAAGGATATCCCGGTACCGGAAAAGAATGTCGCGCCGGGAGTCGTCATCGGAGATTTTCTCATCGAAAAGCCGCTGAGTCACGGCGGCATGGGCGAGGTCTACATCGCCCGCCAGCTCTCCCTCGACCGCCCCGTGGCCCTCAAGGTGCTTCAGGACCGCTTCAACAAGGACAGGGAATATGTCGACGGTCTTTTCCGGGAAGCCCGGGCCGCGGCCAAGATCACCCATCCCAACATCGTCCAGGCCTACGCCGTGGGCGAGGAGGACGGCGTCTATTATTTCGCCATGGAACTCATCCGCGGTGAAACTTTCAAAAAGATCCTCCAGCGGGAGAAGGTCCTCAGCTTCACCCAAGCCGCCAAGGTCATCCGCGAGGTGGCCGGCGCCCTCGACGTCGCCTGGCGCGAGCAGAAACTGGTGCACCAGGACATCAAGCCCGACAACATCATGCTGGACTCCAACGGCTTTGCCAAGCTCGCCGACCTGGGACTGGCCCGGAAGGCCTCGGCCAACGACAAGGCGGACGACTCCGACGAGGTCATGGGCACGCCGCAGTACATCAGTCCCGAACAGCTTACCGGCGTTCCCACCGACGTCCGCAGCGACATCTACAGTCTGGGAGCCACCTTCTTCCAGTTCGTCACGGGGCGTTTCCCCTACGTTGCCGACACGGCGGAGGAGATCTCCCGGATGCACGTGGACGGGAATCTCGTTCCCCCGAAAAACTTCAACCCCGAGCTTCCGGACGCCCTCAACGACATCATCGTCAAAATGATGGCCAGGGATATCAGCAAACGCTACCAGCTGCCGTCGGAACTCATCAAAGATCTGGATAATTTTCTCAGCGCCGCCGGACGCAAGCCGGGGAAACTGACGCTGAAACCCCTTCTGCAGCGCACCGGCGCCAAAGGCGGCGCAGGGACCGGTCCGCAGCAGGGTGGACAAGCCTCCCCTGCGGAACCCACCTCGGCCGCCCCCGCGGAAAAACCCGTTGCGCCTCCCGTTGCGAGACCCGTCGCGAAACCCGTTGCGAAACCCGCTGCGAAACCGGCACGGCCCCTGCCCGTCGGGAAGAAACCGGCCGCGGTCCCGGCCGTTCCGGCGAAGCCCCAGCCCCCCGATGCGGGAGGAAGCGGCGGGAGCGATGAAGAGGATCAGGAGCCGGCGCAGGAAGAGGGCGGGACCGGCGGCTTCTGGCGGAAACTGCTGAAAAGAAAGAGCGGGGAGGAAGGATCCGAGCCGCAGTTCGAAAGAAAGCCGGTTTTGAAATGGGTCCTTCTTTCGGTGACGATCCTGATCGTCGTCGCCGCCGGACTGGCCGCGGCCTTCTACTTTGCGGCAAAGGCGGACAAACTCCCCGAAAAACTCAAGCCCTGGGGAGAAAAACTGCTGACGAAACTCGGCCAGACGCCCGCGGCGCAGCCGAAACCGGCTCCCGACGCCCCCGAAGCGCCCGGCAGCCAGGGACCTCCGCCCCCGCCTCCGCCCAAGGGAGGACCTCACGGTCCCGGTCCCGGCGGCAGACCGCTGCCGCCGCCTCCGCCGCCTCCGCCGCCCAAGCCGAAGACCCGGCCCGACTACGTGAACACCCTCGAGGCCCTGCGGTCGGAATTCCGCAACACCCCCGCCTCCCGGAGGGGAAAATTGCTTGACAAGGCCGACGAAACCTTCGCCCGGCTCGGACATCCGCAGACGCCGGAGGAACATGCCGTTCTGTGCGGCGCGTGGGAGATGTACTCCACCGTCGACGAGATGCTCCGCTTCCGGCCCGGACGGGAAAACGCCCGCAAGCAGTACGAAGCGGCAGCCGAAGCCCGGCGGGCGGCAAAGGAGGAAGAGGCGCGGCAGCAGCGGCAGCGTCAGGAAGCCGAGGAACAGCGCAAACGGGAACAGGAGGAGCAGAGCGCGAAACTCGCCCGCGATCAGGAACAGCGTCAGCGGGAGACCGCCGCCCGTACGGAAAAACTCAAAAAGGAGCTGGATGCGATCTGCGTCTCTCTGGTGAAGGCGATGATCCTCTCCGCCGAGAGCGGCGACGGGCAGCAGCTCGCCGACGCCCTCGCCTCGGCGGACAACTACATCATTTCCTCCGAATGCGACACGCCCGCCGAACGGCAGCTCATCGCGCAGTTCCAGGCCCTGAAGCGGGGCGTGAAGGGCGCCGGAGACGCCTACGGGAAATTCATCGCGAGCTGCGCGCAGTTCCAGTCCCGCGGTTTGTTCATGGTCGGGAGGAACACGCTGGCGAAACTCACGGGGATCAGGACGAACGGCGACGTGACCTATGTCACCACGAGAAACGTCCAAGGCGTCTTCCGGCCGGAGACGGAGAAACAGCGCGCACAGCTGCTCAAACACCTGATGAAGAACACCAGCCTCCCGCCGGTGACAGCCTTCTATTACGGTCTGATGACGCGGCATGTGACGCCCGACGTCGAAAAACAGGCGCCCTCCCCGTTCTGGAAAAACGCGCTCAGATTTTACAGGGAAGCCTTTCTCAAGTAAGGGGTTTTCCCCTTGCAAAAAATGACTTTCCGGGCTATATTATGAGATATGTTGTCGTATCGTAAACCGTTCCGGGACGTTCTCGCCGTCCCGGGACCCAATCGGGAAATATCATGGAAAAACTCTATCTGGGAATAGATATCGGATCGACCACCTTCAAGGCGGCCCTCATCAACGGGAACGGACGTGTCCATCAGACGCTGTACCAGCGGACCCGTCCGGTGGACACGGGGAGAGTCCGCTGCTCCGGTGTCTGCTCCCGCTGCGGCGCGTGCAATTTCGGGCAGCTCCGTCAGACGGTGGACAAATTTCTGGCGGATTCCGGCATCCGGGATCTGGAGCAGATCACCTGCACCGTGGTCACCGGCAGCCAGATCGTCGCGGACACGTCGGATTTTCTGCCCTACGACTTCCGGGTGAGCGAAGTCTCCGCCCACGTGGCGGGAGCCCGGCATTTCTACCCCAACTGCAAGGCCATCCTCGACGTGGGCGGCCAGGACAGCAAGGCCATGGTCTTCAACGACGGCATGGGGATCTGGAACTACAAGATGAGCGGCATCTGCGCCGCCGGGACCGGCGCCTTCCTCGACAGCGTGGCGGGCAAGCTCGGCGTTCCCGTGGAGACCATGGCGGACCGGGCCAATTACGACAGCAATCTCGAGTTTTCCTCGGTCTGCGCCGTCCTCTCCGCGACCTCCATCAACAAGTTCAAGAACCGCTTCCCGCTGGGCGACATCATCGGCGGCGCCTGCCGTGCGCAGGCGCGCACCATCATGTCCGGCGTCGGACAGCTCTTTCTCAATTACAAGGGCGACATCGTCTTCCAGGGCGGCGTGGCCTACAACCGGGCCGTGGCCTATTATCTGCGGCAGATCACCGGCAACAACATCATCACGCCGGAGTTCAACGGCGTCATGGGCGCCATCGGCGCAGCCTGTCTCGCCCGCCAGTTCGCGGGGATCAAGGGCAAACTCGACACGAAGATCGGTCTGCCGCCTCCCGAGCGGAAGCTGGAGTCCGTCGGACTCCGGGCCAAAGCCACACGGGCGGATTTCCTCGGCCGCGGCCAGAGCAAGCTTGTCTGGCGCAACCTGTTCTTCCCCAGCGAAGTGCTCAACGCCATCGGGGTCCGTTCGCTGACGCTGGAGACCTATGCCGCGCTCATGGCCCGCAGTCAGCGCAAGGTGCGGAGCGCCTTCGACCAGGCGGCCTGCAAGGGCTTCTCCGCGGAGACCTGTTCCTTCCTGCGGGTACTCGAGGGCGTCGATCTGCCCCAGGCGTCGGCGGTCATCACCACCAGCCAGCCCTGCCAGCAGGGGGAACGCATCTTCCGGGATCTGGCCCGCAGCTACAACATCGAGGACAACTACATCTCGCTCCACACGCCCGCCGAGGGCGGCGTGTGCGACAGCAACGTGGAGAACATGGCCGAGGAGCTCTCCCGCTCCGTCCATGCCATCGAGCATGCCACCGGTCTCAAGATGGACATGGGAAAACTGGCCGAGGCGTGCCGCCTCTCCAACGAGGCACGCAAGTACTCCGTGCTCTGCAACGAACTGCGTTACCAGTCCCCGCCCCTCATCCGCGGCGGTCAGGCCATCTATTTCGCCAACATCTTCAGTCAGCTGTGGGGACGGCAGGAACTGGTCGACATCCAGAAGAAACTCTATGAGGAACTCCAGGAGATCCGCGAGGAACGGATCCGCTCCGTGGACATCTCGAGCACCCACAGGCTGCTGTGGCTCCATCTGCCGCCCTTCTACGACAGCTCGCTTCTGGATCACATCGAGATCAACTGCCGGGCCCCCATCGTCTTCGAGGAAGTGAACTTCATCGGCTGGAACGATCTGGATCCCGACGACCCCTACCGCAGTCTGGCCAGGAAACTGCTCACTACGGGTTTCCTGGATCCGGCGCTGCGCGTCCGCTCCATCGTCGAGGAGGGGCGCAAGATCGGCATCAACGGCTGCATCCTGTACAATCACGGCTTCGGGCGCTGCTCCATGTCCGACAGCTCCTTCGCCAAACATCTCCGGGAGGAGCTGAACAAGGCGGGGATCCCCCTGCTGGTCCTGGACGGCGACTGCGTGGACACCACCATCGATCCGTGCAGTACCGAAACCAAGATCAGCGCCTATGTGGAGGCGCTCAACGAGAAGAAATACGGCAACATTTTCGGTCCGTTGTCTTAAGGGAGGACTTTCCATCATGATCCGGAAAAAAGAGGACTGCCGCATCGAGGAGCGTTTCGAAATGCGCGGCGGGAGCGGCACGGTCAGGATCGCGCACATGTTCGAGACGGGGAAGGAGATCCGGTCGCGCAACCGCCTCTGCGCCCGGCTGATCCTGGAGCCGGGATGCTCCATCGGATCCCACCGCCATGAGGACGAGGAGGAGCTTTTCGTCATCATGCGCGGCAGAGCCGAGATCGACGACAACGGCAAAATATCGCAGGTCTCGTCCGGAGACGCCGTCCTCACCGGCGGCGGCGAGAGCCACGCCATCAGAAACATCGGTGATGAAACGCTTGAAGTCGTCGCCGTCATTTCGAAATTCCCGGAGTAAAAAATGCTGTCCGACTCTTTTCTGCTCCAACTCGCCGACCAGTACGGGACTCCCCTCTTCGTCTACGACGGCGATCTGGTGAAGGAACGCTACAGTGAACTGTACGACTTCATTCCCTGCGACAAACTGCAGATCCATTACGCGCTGAAGGCCAACTACAGCATCGGACTGCTCAAGATCCTGCGCGACGCCGGAGCCGGCATCGACGCGGTGAGTCCCGCCGAGGTGGAACTTGCCCTCCGTCTCGGATTCGCCATGGACAAGATCATCTACACGGCCAACAACATGACCGACGCCGAGTTCGAAAGCGTCTGCGCCACGGGCGTCGTGATGAACATCGGCTCCCTCTCCCGGCTGCGCAAGATCGCAAAAAAACACCCCGGCATGCGCCTCTGTCTGCGCTTCAATCCCGACGTCTGCGACGGGGACAGCGTCCACACCATGACGGCCGGCGCGCTGACGAAGTTCGGGATCCTCCTGGATGACATGGAGGAGGTCAAGGCGCTGGTCCGTGAGGGGGATCTCCACGTGATCGGACTCCACGAGCATACCGGCAGCGGACTTCAGCACGCCGAATCGGTCTACACGGCCATGAGCCGGCTCATGGCGGCCGCCGCGCCCGAAAATTTCCCGGAACTGGAGTTCCTCGATTTCGGCGGCGGATTCAAAGTTCCCTACAAACCCGGGGAAGAGCGGATCGACTACGTCACCATGGGCGGCAAAATCGCCTCTCTCTTCAATGATTTCTGCAAGTCCTACGGCCGGGATCTCGTGATGCGCTTCGAGCCGGGCAAATACCTGGCGGCGGAGGCGGGGCATCTGCTGGTCGAGGTCAACACCATCAAGCGCAACAGGGAACGGCTGATCGCCGGATGCAACTCCGGTTTCCCGCAGCTGATCCGGCCCATGCTCTACGGCGCCTGGCACACCATCGACAACTTGAGCAATCCCGACGGGCCCCGGCATCTTTACGACGTCTGCGGCAACATCTGCGAGACCGGCGACCGTTTCGCGGAACAGCGGGAACTGCCGGAGATCCGGGAGTACGACATCCTCGCCATCCGCAACGCCGGAGCCTACTGCTACTCCATGGGCGGCATCTACAATCTCCGCAGCATGCCCGGAGAAGTGGTCGTTTCCGGCGGCAAAGTCGTCTACCGCCGCCGCCGTCTCTCCGACGGCGAGATGATCGAGAACATCCTCAAAGAGGGAGTCGACCTTTAAATCATGTACCGTGCCGTCATAGACCCCGCGCCGGATCACACGGCTTTTGCCCTGCTGCGCGATGACGAGGTCCTCTGCGTCGAACGCCGTCCCATGCGCGGACGGGACGCGGCGGAGCTGCCGGTCTTCATCCTTGAAACGCTGACGGCACACGGTGCCGCTCCCGGGGACGTCAAACGCTGGACGGTGGGTTCCGGTCCGGGGAGCTTCACGGGACTGCGGCTCGTCGCCGCGCTGACGGCGGCCTGGTGTCTGGGCAAGCCGGACGTGCTTTCCAGAGCCGTTCCCGGCGCCGTGGCGCTGGCGGGCATGCTCCGTCCGGCCCCCGGGGAAAAGGCCGGCGCCGTCTATGACGGGCGCAACAAAGAAGTCCTCTACTTCGGTGTGGAGGGGATGCCGGGGAACGACGTCCGCCCCACGGGTGAGACCGCCGTGCTCGACCGTGAGCGGGCGGCGGCGTTTTTCGGGGACCGCCCCGGTGAGCGGCTGGCGATGTTTTCCTGCGAGGAGACCGCCGTGCGCGCGGTCCTGCCCCCCGGCGCGACGGGGGAGAGTTTTGCGTATTCGGACACGGTTCTGCTGGACAGAACGTCGTTTCAACCCTTCGACAACGATCTGACGCGCCCCGTCTACATAAGACCTGCGGTCTACACATCAAATTGAAAGACACTCCGGACATGACCTCCGCCGCCGGGAATGCCGGCGGGAACCGACGGCGCAGAAGGGCCGTCGTCATCGCGCTGTCGGTCGCCGTCCCACTCGCGGCACTGCTGGTTTGTCTGAGCGCCGCCGTGTTTTCCGGCCTTGAAACGGTCCCCTTCCGTCCGCCGACCGAAGAGGATCTTTATCTTCAGCAGAGACTGGTCCGCCGCCTGATGAACGAGGTTTTCCGGAAAAAACCGAAAATGGAATCGCAGATCGTTCTGACGGAACAGGAGGTCGAGTCGCTGTTCCGGCTGGCGGACTGCGGGCTCACTGCGGCAAAACGGGCGGGACGTTATCCGGGCCCCCTGCCCCGCACGTTCCGACCGGTCTTCCGGAAGGGGCGTCTGCGTCTGGTCTGCCCCTTCGACACGGGCTGCCGTCTCCTTTTCGGCGGCGTCCTGAAGATCCGGCTTTCGGTGACGCCGGAGCTGGACGACACCCGGCTTGTCCTCACACTGCACAGCTGCCGCGCGGGGATGATCCCCCTGCCGGCCTCCGCCGCGGAGAAGATCCTGGACCAGCTGGCGGACACCGTGCGGACATCCGAAGAATATGCCCTTTTCTGCGGCATCGTGAAGAAAGTGAGCATGACGAAGGAGGGCAATGTGCTGATCGTCTACCGGCCGGCGCGGGTCCTTCCGCTTCTGCTGGGAAATGTCTGAAAATGAAAGGAGAGGTGATCTTATGAGCGGAACTTCCCGTCCGGGGTGGGACAAGTATTTCATGGATATCGCGCTGGTCGCGGCATCCCGCAGCAACTGCAGCCGCCGTCACGTGGCCGCCGTGCTGGTGCGGGACCGCAGAATCATCTCCACGGGGTACAACGGCACGCCCCGGGGCGTCCGCAACTGTTCGGACGGCGGCTGTCCCCGCTGCAACTCCGATACGCCCTCCGGTCACGGCCTGGGCGACTGCCTGTGCTGTCACGCGGAGGAAAACGCCATCGTACAGGCGGCCTATCACGGCATCGCCGTCAAGGGAGCAACGCTTTACACGACCTTCAGTCCCTGCCTCACCTGCGCCAAAATGATCATCAACGCGGGGATCGTCGAAGTGGTGTATTACAAGCACTACACCATCGACGACGTCTCCACGGCGCTGCTCAAGGAGGCGGGCGTGGTGGTGCGTCCGCTGGAGGACGCCGAGGCATGATGAGGGATCCCGGAAAATCTCTTCTGACGCTGGAACAGGCGGTCGTCTGGCGGGACTCCCTGCGCCGCCGTGGCCGGAGACTTGCGGTGACCAACGGCTGCTTCGACCTGATGCACCGCGGGCACGCCTCGTATCTGCTCGAGGCAAGAGCCTGTGCTGACGCCCTCCTCGTTCTGCTCAACTCCGATGCCTCCGTGCGGGCGCTGAAGGGACCGGAGCGTCCCCTCGTCGGAGAACGGGACAGAGCTTATCTGCTGGCCTCCCTGCGGGCGGTGGACAGGGTCGTCATATTCGACAGCCCCCGCTGCGACGCCGAACTGGCGCGTCTGGCCCCCGACGTCTACGTGAAGGCCGGAGACTACACGCTGGAAAAACTCGACCCTGGCGAACGGGGCGCTCTGCTCGAGGCCGGAACGAAGATCGTCTTCATGCCCTTCGTCCCCGGACTTTCGACGACGGGGATCGTCGAGAAGATACGCGGGAGAGATTGAAAAACGCCGCACGGGCGTGTATATTCTAACTCTGTCGGACGGAGAAACTCCGATCCTCCGCAGACCATCGTAAAGGAAAGGCATCGTCGTGGCCGGGAAAAAGGTCATACAATCGGCGCATTTCAAGCGCAATACGCTGACGGCACTCGCGGTCGTTCTGTTCTGCGCGATCATCTTGTCGGAGATCCTTCTCGCCGTGAGCATTCCCTGGTATCTCCGGCGGGAGGACACGATGGCACTGGAGGTCCTGCGGCTGAAAATGCGCAGCACGTTCGACGCGGCCAGAAACAGGACCGGCTCCTACCGGGGCCGCGACGAGGTGAAGGAGGCCGAATTCCGGCTCCTCCGCTGGGCTCTCGACAGCATGGCCGATTATCTGCGGGAGAACATCTCCCGCCTCGATGCGGCTGAGCTGAAATCCATTCAGGCCAAGATCGACACACTGCACAAGACCGCTCAGGAGCTGGCCCAGGGGAAAAACCGTTCCCGGGAGCAGAAGCTGGACACCTCCCTCTACCTGAACAGTCTGCTCGCTCAGGAGAAAACTCAGAAATGATCCCGGAAAGAAAATCCGAAGTCCTTTCCCGGTTCGGCTCCGCAAGGGTCGCCGTCCTGGGAGACATCATGCTCGACGTCTACCTCTGGGGCCAGGTCACCCGGGTGTCCCCGGAAGCCCCCGTGCCCGTGGTGAGCGTCAAGAAACAAACCTGCTGTCCGGGAGGGGCCGCGAACGTCATGCGCAACATCGCCACGCTGGGCGCATCCGCCGAGGGCTTCGGCGTCATCGGAGACGATGACACGGGGCGTCAGCTTCTGGCGGAATTCGCCGCCGCGGGCATCGGCGCCCGGGGCATCCTCGCAGATGCGGACCGTCCGACGACGGAAAAACGCCGGATCATGGCTTCGGGCCAGCAGCTTCTGCGGGTCGATCAGGAAGACACCTCCTCCGTCCCCGATGACATCCGGCGCAGGCTGGTGAACATGATCGTGGACCGCATCCGCTCCGGCGGTCTGGACGCGATCATTTTCGAGGACTACGCAAAAGGTCTGCTCGCCTCCTGGATGCTCGAAGAGATCGTTGCCGAGGCCCGGAAGCACCGTGTGGCCACGGCACTGGACCCCAAACCCGGCGGCATCGATCCCGTCAGGGGGCTGACCGTCATCAAACCCAACCGGAACGAAGCCTTCGCCATGGCGAATGTCCAGGACCGGACCCCCGGCGCGGATCCGGCCGGCGATCCGGCGCTGAAGGAAGCCGCCGCCCGTCTGCTTGAGCAGTGGCAGCCGGAGCATCTGCTGATCTCCCTGGCGGCCCAGGGCATGGCGCTTTTCAGACACGACAGGGATGCGGAACTCATTCCGACCCGCGCCCGGGAAGTTTTTGACGTTTCGGGAGCGGGCGACACCGTCACGGCGGCCTATACGCTGGCCCTGGCCTCCGGAGCCGATCCGGTGACGGCGGCCGACATCGCCAACAGGGCGGCCAGCGTCGTCGTCGCCAAGGTCGGCACCGCTCCGATCTCCTTCGAAGAATTGTGTCACGTTTGCGAACAGGAGGATCTCTGATGTCCGATACCGCCGCCGTTGTCATTCCCGCCCGTTACGCCAGCAGCCGTTTTCCGGGGAAGCCCCTGGCCGTGCTGGCCGGTAAACCGATGATCCTGCATGTCTGCGAAAAGGCTGCCGCCAGCAGTGCCGACGCGGTCATGGTCGCCACCGACGATTCCAGGATCTTCGACGCGGTCTCCGCCGCCGGATTCAAAGCGGTGATGACCCGGCAGGACCACCCCTCCGGGACCGACCGCGTCTGCGAAGCGGTCTCCGGGACCGACGCGGAGATCGTCATCAACGTCCAGGGCGACGAACCGCTGATCCCGACCTCGGTCATCGACGAACTCATCTCGCTCATGAAAGGGCATCCCGAACTGGATTTGGCCACCGTGGCCGTCCCCGCCGTCCGGGACAACATGACCGAAAACAATGTGAAGGTCGTTTTCGGGAACGACCGCATGGCGCTCTATTTCAGCCGGGCGCCGATCCCCTTTCTGCGTTCCGGCGGCGTGGAGGCTCCCATGTGGCTGCACTGGGGCATCTACGCCTACCGGCGCGCTGCGCTCGAAAGATTCGTCAGCCTGCCCCCGGGCCGGCTGGAAAACTGCGAAAAACTGGAACAGCTCCGGGCCCTCGAAAACGGCATGAAGATCTACGTGCTGACCTCGAACCTCTCCAGCATCGGCGTGGACACGCCCGAGGATCTGGTCAAAGCCGAAGCGAAAATAAAGGAAAGCATGCGATGAATAAAGTCGTTGTGGCAGACAAGATAACCGTCGGAGACGGAAAACTTGTCCTCATCGGCGGACCGTGCATGGCCGAGAGTCTCGACGTGTGCATGGAAACAGCCGGATTTCTCGTCGGGCTCTGCAAAAAACTCGACATCCAGTACATTTTCAAGGCCTCCTACGACAAGGCCAACCGGTCCAGCGGGACCTCCCGGCGGGGACCGGGCCGCAAGGCGGGCCTGGCGTTTCTGGCGGCGGTCAAGGAGCGCTACGGCATCCCGGTCCTGACCGATGTGCACGAAAGCGCCGAAGTCCCCGAAGTTGCCGAGGTGGCGGATGTCCTCCAGATCCCGGCCTTTCTCTGCCGCCAGACCGATCTGCTGCAGGCCGCGGGCCGCAGCGGCAGGCCCGTCAACATCAAAAAAGGCCAGTTCATGGCTCCCGAAGACATGCGCGGCGCCGTGGAAAAGGTCCGGATGACGGGCAACGCTCAAGTCATGCTCACGGAGCGCGGCACCTCCTTCGGCTACCACAATTTAGTGGTGGATTTCCGCAGTCTGCCCGCGATGCGCAGTTTCGATGTTCCCGTGATCTTCGACGCCACGCACTCCGTGCAGCTGCCGGGAGGGCTGGGAAGCGCCTCCGGCGGCCAGAGGGAATACATCTTCCCCCTGGCCCGGGCGGCCGCCGCAGTGGGAATCGACGGGATCTTCTGCGAAGTGCATCCCGATCCCGCGCACGCCCTCTCCGACGGGCCCAACTCCCTCGATTTCGCCAGTGCCGAAAAGATACTCGGGAAAGTGAAGGCGCTCCATGATCTCTTCTGACCGTTTCAAAGCCATCCGCGCGATCATTTCCGACATCGACGGCGTCCTGACCGACGGAAGAGTCGGCTACGGCGCGGCGGATTTCATCAAGTTCTTCAACTACCGCGACGGCCATTGGCTGAAGCTGGCCAAACGCCACGGCTACATTGCGGGACTCATTTCCGGGCGCGCCTCGCAGGCGAACAGGACGCGGGCAGAAGAGCTGGGCCTGGATTTCTGTCTTGAAGACGTTCACGACAAGCTGACCGCCTTCGAGGGGATCCTCGAAAAATACAAGCTCGCTCCCGGGCAGTGTCTCTACGTCGGCGACGATCTCGTCGATGCGCCGATCATGAGCCGCGCCGGCATCGCCGTCGCCGTCGCCGATGCCGTTCCGGCCCTGGACGAATTCGCCGACTGGCGGCTGAAAACGCCCGGAGGCCACGGCGTCTTCGTGGAAATACTTGAACCCCTCTTCCGGGAAAGCGGCGTCTGGGAGAAAGTGATGGAGCGGTACCGCAAATGAGATCCGGACCGGTCATCCTCCTGATCCTCCTGCTTTCCGCAAATGCCGCCTTCTGCCGCAATGACCTGAGCGACTTGCGCGGATTGACGCTGACCAGCGCGAAGATCCCCATCTACAACCGCGGGGGAAAACCCCAGATGATGATCTTCGTCACCAGGGCGGAACGCCGCGGGAGGGTCATCTCCGGGACCGCCACCGTGCTGGATTTCATCCGGCCCACGGCCAGCGTGGACGACATCGGGGATGCGTGGAAACTGCGTCCCTACCCCCTCAAAGCCCCCTTCGGAGAGGTCTTCAATTTCTGGCTTCCCCGCATGAAATACAGCGAAGCCGTCGTGACGACCGCAAGGGCGGACATCGATCAGGAAACGCGCAAAGCCTCCGGATCGGACCGGATCTTCCTGCGCTCCCCCCTGCTCGATCTCAACGGCATCGGCTTCGAAGCCGACTTCGACCGCCGGGAGATCCGCGTGAATTCCGAGATCGAAGTGGTGCTCAGGACCGCCGGCAGCGACCCCCGGAAGCTGGAATCCATCAAAAACAAAAAGCATGGTTTCATCTCCGCGACAGGGGATTCCCTGCTCATCGAACTGGCCGAAAAACGCATCATGCTCATCGGCAGCGTCGTCATCAGGGAAGAACAGGCGACCATAACCTGTGACCGGCTGACCATCCTGCTGTCGAAGAACGATTCCGACAGCCGACCGGGCAAGCGTCTGCTCGACGCCGAGTCGGAGATCGCCGGCCTCTCCCGCGTTCTGGCGGACGGCAACATCGTCATTTCCGGAACGAAGGGCACGACGGGGCGGATCTACGCGGATCATCTGATCTACGATCTCCGCGCCGGAAAGATCACTCTCACCAGCGACACGCCCCGTCCGGCGCCCACCTTGGCGCAGATCAGAGAACAGGCGCCGGCCATGCTCAAAGCCGATCCGCGGGCGGCGAAGGGGTTCGTCGTCATCGACGATCCTCAGTCCCGCTCCTACGGCATGACCGTACTGGTCGACCTCAGAAGATCCGGGGAAGAAAGCCTGCCCGCCGGGAATTTCATCACGGGAATGACGGAGACAACGGGGTCGAGCGGCGTCTCTTCTTCGGTGCAGCGCATCGTCTATCCTCAGGGGCTCGTCATCGCCGGAAAAGAGACGCCGGGAAAAAAGGACCAGTCGTTCCTCGTATGCGCCGATCACGGCGAGTTCCGCCCCGACGGCAACGCCATCGATCTCAAGACGAACGTCTTCGCCCGGGACAGCGGGACGGTCCTGACCTGCGATGCGGCCCGGCTCGATCTCAAGAAAAACGGCTCCGGGGCGAATTTGTCGTCCGGAACGGCGCTCGAGGCGATCCGGTGCCGCCGGAACGTGAAACTGCATCACACCCAGCCCGGATCAGTGGCTGCGACGCTCCTCGCCGAAAAGGCCGATTTCCTTCCGGAGCAGAACAAGATCGTCTTCTCAGAAAAAGTCCGGGGCCGGCATGAAAAATCGACGCTCGACTGCGACAGACTCGATCTCTTTCTGGCGGACCGCAGAACACAGGGAGGCGCAAAGGCCCCCGTTCAGTCCGCAGCCCTGCGGGAAGCCGCCTCTTCGGGAAAAACCCTCGACAGAGCCGTCGCCGCCGGAAACGTCGTCATGACCGATCCCGGCGCGACGCTGCGCACCGGTCAGCTGACGCTGTACTTCCGCGAAGCACAGCCCGGAGAAAAGACGTCCGGGACCATGCTGCAGTCCGGAGGGGCCGTTCTCACCCGTGTCGAGTGCGACAGCGGCGTCCGTCTGGAGAGCACGGGAGCGATCTCCCCGTCCGCAGCTTCGTCACATCTGCCGGAGGGCGTCTCCGGAAGCAAGGGCAAAAGGAACCTCACCGCCATGCGTTCGGTCACCGAGATGGCGGCTCACGTCAGCACCTTTTCCGGCAATGTCCATGTTTACGACGAATTGTCGCACCTGAAATGCCAGACGCTCAAACTGTACGGGGCCAGGACCGCTCCCCTCCCCTCGGCGACAGCGGCACGGGAGGCGCTTGACGCCGATCCCTACGACATGACCTCGACGGAGAATTTCGCCCCGTCCCGCATCGCCATATCGGGCGATCTGGAACTGGACCGGGTGGAGTGCATCGATGACGTGGTCATCACCCACAAGACGGAGGACAGGACCGTGGCCGCGGGCGGAGATCATGCCGATTACAAGGTCAAGACGGGCCGCATCGTCATAACCGGCCGGCCGCCCCGCCGTCCCTGGGTGCAGTCCGAACAGCACCGTCAGGAGAGCGACCGCCTGATCTACCATCTCAAGGAAGAACGTTTCGAAAGCCTCGGCGATACCGAGACGTCGATGCTCGATCCGGAAACCGAAGGAGAAAATCGTGAAGGAACGACTGGTGACGATAAGGAACAAGGCCGGGATCCACTGCCGGCCGTCAAGTGAGATCCTCAACGCCATAAAGCAGCATTTCCCCTTCCACCATGTGGAGGTGTCCGCGGGGGGCGAGACCGTCGAGATCGACGGCAGCATCCTCTCGCTGATCTCCCTCGGCCTGGCCTGCGGGACCTCCGCCGTTTTGCGCATCGAGGGACCGGATGAGGATGCCGCCATTTCACAGATCGGTGATCTCTTTGAAAAAGAATTCGATTTCCCGCCTCGCTGACGGACGGCCTGACATCTGGCTTCCGGCGCTGCTGCTCCTCGCCGGCGCCCTGCTGCGGACGGGGTACCTGCTGGAATACGCGGGCGCGATCAATTTCGACGTTCCCCTGGGACCGGACATCAACGAGTACGACCAGCGCGCCCGGGAGATTTTGAACGGACGTCTTTTCCCCGACATTCCCGATATCCACGCGCCGCTCTACCCGCTGTTCCTCGCCCTGCTGTACCGGATCGGCGGCATGTCGGTCCCTCTGGTACGCGCCGTCCAGCTGCTGCTCAACTTCCTCTGCTGGCCGGCTCTGGAGCGACTGCTCCGGCGCCAGGGCATCGCCTTCGGGACGCGCATGATCTTTCTTGCGCTCGGCATGCTGTACGCCATCCCCGTCTTTCATCAGGCTGAGCTGATCTCCGAGTCGCTGCTCCTGCCGCTGCTGACACTCTCTCTGTGGCTCCTGGAATTGGCCGCTTCCGAGTTCGATCTCAGGAAGCGTCTGCTGCGGTCGGGCGCCGCCGGAGCCGCCGCGGGGCTGGCCGCGATCACCCATCCCCTCACGCTCACTTTTGCCGCGGCGGTTTTTCTGTACGGCTTCGTCCGCAACGCACGCAGAGAGGCCCTGCTTTTCCTCGCAGGAGTCCTGCTCGTCACTCTTCCCGTTGTCGGGATAAAGAGTCTGCATTACGGAAAATTGACAGGCATACAGCAGAACGGCGGCTTCAATTTCTGGCTGGGCAACAACCGTGATGCCACGGGAGGCTGCTGTCTTCGGCCGGGACCGCGGTGGAGAAAACTGCACCGCGAGGCGGATGCGGAAGCCCTCCGGCGCGGCGTTTCCTCCGACCGGGTCTGGGTCGGCCGGACCCTTTCCTTCTGGAAACACGATCCCGTCCGGGGCGTGTACCTGCTCGTCAAAAAAGCCGTGATGGTGTGGTATCCGTCGGAACTGGTCGCCGGGGCCGATCCGGGGATCCTCCTCTACCGGACCCGGATCATGCGGTACGCGGCCTTTTCAGCGCCGCTGATCCTCTTTTTCGCCCTGTGGGGGATCTTCTCCGCCCTGGCGAAAAAGGACCAGGCCGGGATCCATCTGTGGCTTCTCGCCGGTGCGCTTTACGCGGGTCAGATCCTGACCGTCACTTCCGGCCGGTACCGGCTGGCCATGCTCCCGGCGATCCTGTTTTTCGCAGCGGCAGGAGCGGCCCGCTTCGACTGGAAAAAACTCTTTTTCCTCCCCTTCCTCGCCGTTTTTCTCCAGCTGCCCCTGATCACGGCCGCCTTCACCGAAGGGCGCTATGAGGCGGCGGCTCTCACCGGCGAAGCCGCGTGGCGCAAGGGGGATGTTCACCTGGCCCTGCGGAATCTCCTCTTCGCCAGGAAGGGCTACGACGACCCGGCGCGCATCAGCAACCAGATCGGCATGCTGCTGGAACGGGGCGGCGACTTTGCCGGCGCGGAACGGGCCTACAGGGAAGCCGCGCAGGGCGATCCGGAGGCCATGGAGTCATTCATGAATCTGGCCAATCTCTTTGCCCGCTTCCCTGCGAAACACGCCGAGGCCCGGCGTTTCTACGAAACGGCCCTGAGAAAGGCGCCGAGATCGGCCACGCTGCATTACAACTACGCCGTTTTCCTCAACAGCCGGAACAGGCCGGTGGAGGCGGAGAAGGAACTCCTGACGGCCCTCGAATGCGACGACACCTGTCACAGAGCGTACAATCTGCTGGGCATCCTGGCCCTGCGGTCGGGGCGGCGCGAGGCGGCCGAGAAGTGCTTTTCCGCCGCGCTGGAACTGGCGCCGGACGAGCCCGGTTACCGGCACAATCTCGAGGTCACGAGAAGCGGAATCCGTGTTCGTGCAGATAAGTGACCGCAATGTGACAGGAGAGGCGGAAACACCACTTCAGCGATTCCATGAGCGCCAGCAGGGGATCGGTTCCCGCCGGAACGATCTCCGAATGGATCCAGTCCCAGAAATTCTGGGCGCATTCCCCCGGAAAGCTCAGATTTTTGAAATATCCCGTCAGCTGTTCATCCGCGTACAGAGGCGACTTGCCGTCGAAAAGTCCCATCATGGAGAAGTCGTCCGGACGGCGGTTGGCGTAGTTGGTCACCGCCTCGGCCGCCCGGGCGAAGACAAAAGTGAACATGGAACTTACGGTGTCATCGGTCAGCGCATCGCCCTCCCTGCGCCTTTTGTCCGCGACGGCGGAGAGGATCTTGATCATGAGCGATTTTTCCGACTCGGCCAGCTCGGGAGCGGTGAAGACCGGCCCCGTGATGAATCCGCCGCGGCGCGCCGTTTCGACGATCACTGCGGCCGCCTGCTGAGAGGCGATCGAACGGCTGAAAACAGGTTTTTCCGGCTCCGGCATAAACTGCCCTCCCTTATCACATGAGAAGAAAACTCCCCCGCGGAAAGCTCCGGAGGGAAACGCCCCGCGGCAGGCAGGCCCGACCGCGGGCCCCCGATAAAAACAGACGGCCGTCCGCTGCCGGACGACCGTCGGTAAGAGTCACCGGAAGAATTACTTTCCGGAAACGACGCCGTGCACTTTGAAGACACGGGTGGGGGCGAACTCGCCGAGTTTGTGACCGACCATATTCTCGGTCACGAAAACCTGGACGAAGCTCTTTCCGTTGTGAACGCTGAAGGTGTGTCCGACAAAATCCGGAATGATGAGGGAGCGGCGGCTCCAGGTTTTGATCGGCGATTTGGCACCGGTCATCTTTTCGACTTTGTCGAGCAGATGCTGATCGACAAACGGTCCCTTCTTGATAGATCTTGCCATTACTTCTTCCTCCGCTCAACAATGAATTTCTTGGAAGTCTTCTTGGGATTGCGGGTGCGTTTGCCCTTGGCAAGTTTGCCCCACGGAGAAACGGGATGACCGCCGCCGGAGCTGCGGCCTTCGCCTCCGCCCATCGGATGATCCACCGGGTTCTGGGCGACGCCGCGCACGTGCGGACGGAATCCGAGGTAGCGCTTCTTGCCGGCCTTGCCCATCTTGGTGTTCATCAGATCCAGATTGCCGACCTGGCCGATCATGGCCCGGCAGTTCACGTGGATCAGACGGACTTCGCCCGAAGGCAGCTTGACCTGGGCATAATCCTCTTCCTTGCCGCGGAGCGTGGCGACCTGACCGGCGGAACGGACAAGCTTCGCGCCCGATCCGGGGACGAGCTCGATGCAGCAGATGTCGACGCCGACAGGAATATCCTTGATGGCGAGGCAGTTGCCCGGTTTGAGCTCGGCTTTGGGACCGTTCATGACCACGTCACCGACTTTGAGACCGTCGGGAGCGACGATGTAGGATTTCTCACCGTCCGCATAGTGGATCAGCGCGATGTCCGCGCTGCGGTTGGGATCGTACTCCAGAGAGACGACCTTCGCGGGGATCCCGTCCTTGGTGCGGCGGAAATCGACCAGCCGGAAACGGCGCTTGTTGCCCGCGCCGCGGAAACGGGTGGTCATTCTTCCGGTGTTGTTGCGCCCGCCCGTGGACTTCTTGCCGCGGGTCAGGGACTTCTCAGGACCGTTCTTGCTGAGCTGAGACTTGTCAACGACCGTCATGTGACGGCGCGAGGGAGTCGTCGGATTATAACTTTTGATAGCCATTTTATCTGTGTTCTCCCTTAGATGATCTCGATACTGCCCTCGGCAAGGGTGACGACGGCGCGTTTCCAGTCGGGACGGCGTCCCGCCTTGAGGGAGCGGCCGGCGCGCTTTTTCTTGCCCTGGTAGTTCATGACGTTGACCGACTTGACCTTGACTTTGAAGAGCTCTTCAACGGCTTTGCCGATCTCGATCCGGCCGGCATCCGGCGCGACGCGGAAAGTATATTTCTTCTCCTGGATGAGAGCGTTGCTCTTCTCCGTCACGACCGGTGCGATGATGACATCGAATGCAGATTTCATTGTAACACCTCCTTACGCCAGACGCCCGATGAAAGCGTCGAGAGCCTCTTTCGTGAAGACGACCTTCTTGAAACGGAGCAACTCGTACACATTGACGGCGACGGCGCGGCGCAGCACCATGTTGGCGATGTTGCCGGTGGCGCAGAGCGCGGCTTCGTCAAAATCCCCGACGGTCAGCAGGACCGTGTCATCGGCAATTTTGAGGTTCTTGAGAATGGCGACGGCACTGCGGGTCTTGTGATCCGGAAGAGCGAACTTGTCGAGCACGATGACATCGCCCTCTTCGACACGCTCCGAAAACGACCGCTTGAGCGCGAGCGTCAGGACTTTCTTATTCACTTTCTTCGCGAAGGAACGGGGCACGGGACCGAAAATCGTACCGCCGCCGACCCACACGGGACTGCGTCCGGAACCGGCGCGGGCACCGCCGCGGCCCTTCTGACGGAAAGGTTTGGCACCGCCGCCGGAAACCATCCCGCGGGTCTTGGTGCAGGCTGTGCCGGCACGGGCTCCGGCCAGGTAGGCCACGACCGTATCATGCACGGCCTGAGCGCCCTTTTCCATCTCGATCGCACTCTCGGGGATCGTGTAATCACCGACCTTGGCGCCGGTGCAATCGAGGATATCCAAAGTTTTAGACATGGTTCATTCCTCCAATTACTTCGCCGCCGGTTTCTTCAAAGCGCCGCGGATGGTCAAAATGCCGCCGTTGGCCCCGGGAACAGCTCCCTTGACCAGCAGGACGTTGTCCTCAGCCATGACACGGACGATCTGCAGATTCTGGACCGTGCGCTGAACGTTTCCGGTGTGTCCGGGCATGCGTTTGCCCTTGATGATCCGGCCGGGCCACTCGCGGCAGCCGATGGAACCGGTGCAGCGGACCCACGCTCCTCCGTGGCTGGCACGGCCGCCGCCGAAGTTCCAGCGCTTGACGACGCCCTGGAAACCGCGGCCCTTGCTCACGCCGATGACATCGAGAAACTCCCCGTCGGCGAAGATGTCCGCCTTGAGAACGGTCCCCGGCTCGGCAGGCTCGCTGGTGCGGATCTCGCGGAGGACCGCCGGGAGCTTCTCCCCGGAAACGCCGGCCTTCGCCAGATGGCCGCGATCGGCCTTGGTGAGATTCTTGGCTTTGCGCGATCCGAAACCCAGCTGGACGGCAGCGTATCCGTCGCGCTCGACGGTCTTGACCGCGGTCACGACGCAGGGACCGGCCTCGATCACCGTCACCGGGATCAGCACGCCCTTGTCATCGTAGACCTGAGTCATTCCGACTTTTTTACCGATTAAACCTTTCATACCTTTCTCCTTTCCTCGAAGTAGAGAAACTTTCGATACGCGCCCCCAATCGGCCGGGGACGGCGGTATCTAGGGATCTTCCCGAAACCGTTACACCCGGAAAAAAGCGAACCCCGCCGCGGTCCGTCCTGCCGGACGGGACACGGCGGAAGCGCCTCTCCCCGACGGTCTCTCAGAATCCCGTCTTGATCGAAATATCCACGCCGGCGGGCAGATTGAGCCGCTTGAGCTCGTCCACCGTCTTGGCGTTGGGATTGACAATGTCCAGCACACGCTTGTGCGTCCGCATCTCGAACTGCTCCATGGACTTCTTGTCCACGTGGGGCGAACGGTTGACCGTCCAGCGCTCGATCCGGGTCGGCAGCGGGATCGGACCCGCGACCATGGAACCGGTACGCTTGGCAGCATCGAGGATCTCGTTGACCGACTGATCCAGAATCCGGTGTTCATACGCCTG